>Ga0082212_10000014_pt1 | contig 249305 bp, 226 predicted proteins | sample TergutNt197P3_FD_71548 | JGI IMG/M metagenome (GOLD analysis project Ga0082212, IMG submission 71548) | Neocapritermes taracua P3 segment gut microbial communities from Petit-Saut dam, French Guiana - Nt197 P3 | ecosystem: Host-associated > Arthropoda: Insects > Digestive system > Gut ... | reverse complement strand
GCAGAATATGTGCTATATAATGAAGCGGCAAAAAAGAACCCCTTACCATACCTAAAAGAAGTCGCTGAAGCTGGCAAACTCAAACCATTTATTGACCGTGTTTATTCGATTGATGAAATATCGAAAGCAATATATTACATGGTTAAAATACACGCACAAGGCAAAGCCGGAATCCGAGTGGATTTTTAAGTGAAATGCAAAGAGCGGTTAAGTACAACTCTGTGCATTATCGGAAAAGAGGAAAATCAAAGCGATAAAAACAGCCCGCCGAAGCGAGCCGTTGAACAATCCCATTTTATGCTGCTATTTCTGCACCGTTTCGGAAACGGAATACCATAATGCCGTCCCTGCCGACCGTGATCTTGTCGATAACCGACAACCACAGTTTTTCTGACCTGACCCTGTTTTTTCGGTCCGCTTGTTATGAGAGTCTTATACCCGGGAGACTGGGAAGAAGGAAGGCTCACCATGAAGGGCAGAAAGCATTCACCTGAACAGGTTGTTCGTAAACTACAGCAAGTGGGCCAAACTGAGGGGTCCCGTCAGGGGTGTGCAAAATCCTACAATCGTTAAAAGATGCACACCCCACCAAACGGCAGGGTGTGCATTGCATCAATACTTGGTTACTTTGCCAATAACCAAGAAAAAGAAGTCAACAGTACGCCATCCCTAGTGGGCTTCTTCATCTTGGTGGCGACGGAGTTTTTCTGCAAGACCGGAGGCCCTCAGCGCTGGAGAATTGATAGCTCTGCTCAGGGTTTCGGCTGATCCGATAATCCTTAACCGTTTCCTCGCACGAGTGACAGCTGTATAGAGCAACTCTCGTGAAAGAAATGTTGATGACGAAGCCCCCAACAGGACACTCACTGTACCGAATTGGCTTCCTTGAGCCTTATGGATCGTCGAACAATAGAGAGGTTCGCTTGATGGGATCATAGCCAGGGATACTTTATGAAAATTGCGGGAGTCACCAACAGCCAACGAGGGTTCCTGGTTGTCCGAAACAACTACCCCAGAATCACCGTTGTAAACATTGATAATTTCGTCATTGCGGGTGACCAGCATGGGCATGCCGACATACCATGGGGAAAAGAATGTAGACCTTGAGAAAGAGTCACTCAACCACTGGCGTACTTCCAAGGTCCATCTGTTCACCCCGAATGGTCCATGGCGATGGGCAAGCAAGAGCCGATGGGAGTCGAGAGAGGCTAACCCCGCGGCGATGTCTCCTTGTTCACAGAAGGTGATGAGATCCCTTTGCTGGGCGAGAATATCGTCCCTCAAGGATTCAAGGGTTGACGCCTGACCATACCTGAAGTCTGAATCGTCATCCACCCACTCTATGGTATCGCCATTGGTAGCCAAGATGTGGAGAGCGATGTCGGTTTGACCTCTGCGGATGGCTTCAGCCAGACTGGCTATGGCCCCAGAAAAGCGAAAAGTGGTCGATAGTCGTGCGACCGGAGTTACGGTGTCTTCCGAGGCGATGTCTGCCAAGACTGCACCAGCGTCAACAGAGGTCAATTGATCGGGATCACCCACCAAGATTAAACGCGTTGATTCACTGGTGGCAGCTAATAAGAGTGTCATCATGTGCAAAGACAGCATGGAGGCTTCATCGACGACAATGATGTCAGCGGGAATGGGGTTGAGTGCAGTGTGGGCCAGTGATCCCCAGAAGTTGAGTCCCAGGATGCGATGGATAGTGCCTGATTCACAGTGGATTGCACAGCCTCCTAGCTCCTGGCAGGCTTCTAGATTCTCCCGTACTGCTTGTTCAAGACGTGCCGCTGCTCGCCCGGTTGGAGCGCACAGAATCACGCGCTGTTTACTGCCCTGCTCGTGGGTGATTGCCGCAAGGATCCGCGCCACAGTAGTGGTTTTCCCAGTCCCTGGACCTCCAGCTAGTACGCAGAATCGGGTCTGGGTCGCAATGATTCCTGCCTCTCGCTGCGGAAGGAACTTCCCTGAGAAGAAGAGCTCCACACCTGGGGTCGGCGTCATCGATGGGGAAGAGGACCGCCTGGTGATCCACTGCGCAATAGATTCTTGAGCCTGCCAATATCGACGCACATAGATCAAGGTGGATTCCATCACCAGTCCACCAGGGGTTGAAACAGGAGAGGTGGCAACCATGGGTGAGGACAGCAATTCTTCTCTCCACTCATCGACCTGTGGCCATGTCATTTCCACATCCTGGTGCTGGTGGAGGAGTTCAGGATGCTCCAGATCGAAGCACACTGATCCTGCTTGGAGTGCACCGAGTGCACAAGCGGTAGCTAAGGTCACCCCTTCGCGCTCCTCTGAGTAGAGGAAACACAGATGCCGAGCCAAACGGAGCGTGGCGGCAGTGAAAATGTGGGCATCAATACCTTTGTCGAGTGGGGATGTCATGGTGTCACCCCCGAGAGAAGATCAGAGATGTCCATTATTAGTTGTGTGCTGGGATGCCAGGTGAATACCCCACAGGTGGTTCCGTTTCGAATTGGGGTGGTTGGCCCGGCCATCCCTCGGACAAAGAGATAGGCAACACCACCGAGGTGAACAGCTGCGTCATAGTTGTCGATTCGTCCACGCAAGAAACGATGCAAGGCCACTTGATAGAGCAGAGCTTGTAGAGGATAGTGGGAGGAGATCATGGCTTCTGCCATCGATTCACGGGTGTAGGACCTCAAGGTTAGTGGTGAATCAACATCCCCCAAATGATTGGTTTTGTAGTCCATGATGAGATAACGGTTGTTGATTCTCACCACAGCATCAATGGATCCAGTGAGATACCCCCTGAGTTCTCGTTGATCGGAGAGTGTTTCAAGTACGTCCACATAGGGGGCCAGATCTGCAAAATCTGTCATGTGCAATCGACATAGCGCTGCGAGATGTTTGGCCGTACTGCCGGTGGCACCATGAGCAAGGGCCATCTCGAATTCCATTTCAGCCAGACGGTCTTGAGGTGGGATATCGCTCAAGGATAACCCATCAGCTATCTCTCCCAGTGGTGTGGCGAGTCCTGGTTTCAGGGCTTCGGCTAATTCATCTGCAGAAAATCCGCTCAAGTCCAACTGGGCCATGTTTGACTCAATAAGTCCGTGCAGGTCCTCACCTGGTTGACTGTACTCAAACACAGCGTGAACCAGTGACCCGAATCCCACACCACCAGGCATGTGGGCCATGGGAGAAAGCTGGTCAAGTTCTTCATCTGGTTGCGATAGCGAGGTTGATTCTGGGGAAAGAGAGGGGAAATGGTGGGGAATGTCTGCGGTCAGCGAAGAGAATGATGTACGCCTCCAGGACATGTCGACGGGTCGATGGAGCTCAGGTCTGGGCGGGTGTGGTATTGATCCGCCAGCCACAATGACCTTCAACGAGGGTGTGACTGGTGAAGGCTCCATGGTTTCCACATGTACACCAGAGATAGTGAGATTGTGCGGGTCACACACTTCCACCGCAATCGAGTCAGGTGGGATTGCAGAATCAGAAAAGAGGAAGCGATGTAAGGCCGATGGCGCTGTATTCATTTTTGTTGGCACCCACCATGATGTGACTTGGGTACATCCACGAGTCAAACCGACATATGCTTTTCGAAGTGATTCTTGGGAGTCCTCTTCGCGAGCCCGGCGATGAATATCTTTGGTGGAGTTATCTACCCCCAGGTCGAGGACGCGCCCACGGGAATCATCGTGGCTGAGAACAGGACTGTTGCTGGTATCTCTCAGGTGGCGATCGCCGAGTTCTGGGAGATAGACGATTGGGAACTGTAGCCCCTTGGATTGATGGATCGTCATGATGCGTACGGCATCGCTTCGAATCGGCAGGCGTCGACCAGCTTCATCGCGGGTTGAGATCGCATGGCGTTGGTGGAGTAACCAATTGCGTCGACAGGAGAATCCAGGATGTGGTTGGTCAAGTAACTGTGCAAGATGGCCAAGGTCGATGAGTTGGCGTTCCCCGACAACATCGGCTCCCAATCGCTGGCTAAGGTCGCCTTGATCCATAAGCCACTCGAAGACACCTAGGGCTCCACCAGTGTCCAAGATGTGTGCCAAGTGTCTGAGTTGCGTGACGAGGTTGGAGAGCTTGGACGGAGAAGCTTCAACCAGATCAGCAAGTTCCCATCCGATGAGACTCGTCAAACTGGCAGCTTTCATGTGAACAAGGGTTCCATCGGTCAATGCTCGAAGAAGCAGGAGCCAGTCACGAGAGCTGTCAGTATTAAACACTGTTGAACTTCCCAGAAGCACCGCAGGAATTCCCTGCTCCATGAGCCGATCCACTATCGTGATCCCGCGCTTATTGGTCGAAATGAGAATAGCAATGTCACCAGGGCGCAACCGGCGAGGAGCTGACGTGGGAGAAGGTTGATAGTGGGGGGATGAGTTCAACAGGTCCGTGAGATCACAGACGATATCCTGATCAATGAGGGCCCGCGCCTCGGCCACTGAGCGTTCAGTGAGATCATCCGGGATCCGCAGGCGCACAGGCCTATCCCATGGTGAGTCAGCGATGAGAGCAGGGGTGTTCGGGTGGCTATCGACTGGTGTGACTGTGATTCGCTCGTCACCAAGTTGAGTTCCTTTGACCAAGTTCCCCACCGCTTCCACCACTGCAGGAGAACTACGATAATTCGTGTTCAAGGTAGTCCTTGCTAACCCATCAGTGGCTTGCAGATAAGCTTGGACATCTGTCCCTCGAAAACCATAGATGGATTGTTTTGGGTCTCCGATGAGGACAACGCTCGATCGGCCGACAAACCCGGCTTCGATGATTTCCCATTGCAAAGTGTCGGTGTCTTGAAACTCATCAACCAGGAGTACAGGATAGGTGGCGCACAGTCTTTGGCGCGCTTGGTGAGAGTAGTCACCCACCAAAGCATCCCGACATCGCAGGAGCATGTCGTCAAAGGTGTAGAGCCCTGCGCGCCTCTTGGCTTCATCAACTAACTGTCGTACACTCTGGGCAAAATCGGTGGCTGGGTGATTGTCTGGAGAAAGCCGCACGTGGGGTGCAAGCACAGCTTCTTTACTCCACATCAGTGCCTGCTCATAGCTCTGAGGTGGGTCACCAGAACTGCGAGAGAGCAGGTAGTGATCACTGGTAGCGTTGGTGATGTGGTCGTGAAGGTTAGGTTTGAGACGGTCACTAGGATCATGGTCGGCTAGTATTCCTAGCAGTGTGAGCAAGTGGTCACAGAAACTGTGGGTGGTCATGATGGGGGCGGTATCAAAGTCTTCGAGGGCTTGTTTGATGCGGCCCAGACGAAGGCTGCGGATCTGGGGGTTCTCACACCACAATTCGCTCCCAACAGGTGGGGGAGTGTCCAGGGCCAAGATTCGTGCAGTGTCCGCTAGGTGAGCTTGAGTTCGTTGCCTGACTTCGCAGGTGGAAGCAACCGAGAAGGTGACGATAGCAATTTGAGTGATGGACATCTCTGTTTCTGCAATAAATCGAGCTACCAGGTGAGAGATCGTCCAAGTCTTACCCGTTCCGGCACTAGCTTCTATAGCAATCGTGGTGCCAGGCCCGGGGAGTACGTGCGGAATGGTCATGAGCCACCTCCTGCCTCGATTAACGGGGAGTACACCTCATGAGCAAGGGTTTCAAAGCGTGAATCGAACAACGGCTTACCTCGGGTATCACCATCCAGAGGTGGTTCTGCTTTCATTTCTTGCGGAGTGGCCCACAAATAGGACCATGAAGGGTCGCGGGCCCACAGTCGGGATAAGCGATCATCAAGAGATGTGTGAGGGATGGCCAAACCTCGAGATGAATAGCGAGCGAAGAGCGCACTAGGTTCTGCAGGTAGTGGCATAGGGAGGTGGCCTGTACGAACATACAACTCGACTAGATACGTCAGATGCTGCTCGCATTGCTCGACTGAAGGTGTGGTGAGCCTCAGTGTTTGCGGACCAATCAACATCGCAGTCCAGGGTATATCTGGGTGGGTGACCTTGAGGCTGAGCAAGGTAATCCAGGCGGCGATGTGGTGGTGTGGGCGTACTGTTCCTGCTTGTACATCAACGACCATGTCGCCATGGACTGTCACAGAACCGATGAGGATGCCACTGGGGAACTCCCATGTGATATTCCTCCACGAGACCTGGGATGATAGGTACCGCTGAGCTTGACTAAAAATCCTGGAGGCTTGCTTCACCCCTTGCTGTCCCAGGGTGATCCCCTCAGGCCCAGGGGGAAGGGTCCCTCGGCGCATTTCTGCTTCCAGGATGGCGCTGGGGTCGTGCCCGGCCAACAAGGCGGTCAGACTCCGGTTGACGACCGCCCAGCGATCGAGTGCAGACAAGCTCAGTGGAATTGTTGTTGGGAGCCCTTCGGGTTCTTCCAGAGAGGATCCTGTGATACCGCCGTAGCGCCGAAGCCATGATGCTCCTGGATTGGCGAAATGGTGACTCAGTGCCGTGAGGGTGACCTCTGCAAGCAGGGGCTCAGCGCTCGGGGTGGTACGAGACTGGACTTTAGCAAGACTGACTCGTGGAACACTATCGATACTCGGTGTGGGGTGTGTTGTTCGTGGCAGGCAGTGATCGACCTCCATGTGTGAGGCCGACCGGTGGTCATTGGTCAACGATTCAACGACTAAGGTGAGGAATCGTTCAACACTGGGTGTGGGGCGCGGATGCATCGTGAAAGTGTCGAACCCATTGCGCACAATGATGAGTTTGTCTCGTGCTGACCGTAGCAGATCCGCGAATATTTGATGGTCTATATTTCGAGGGTGATGACCCGGGTGTACACCCAGTGGATCGTCCCCATCCATGTTCAGATGTCGGGGAAATGATTCTGCCTCAAGTCCGTACACAATAATGACCCGAAAAGGTACACCCGACATCGCCTGCAAGGGTGCGATAGCGAGGTTTCCATTGAGGAAGAGTGGTTCCTTCCTCGATGAGGCCACCAAGCGGTGAAAGTCTGATTCAGCTTCCGCACAACTCATGAGGTCTGTGGTGTTTGACTCCCAGGTGTTGGCAATATTGAGGCTCAGACATGGGCCTGGGTTGGTGAGTGTGTGGAGGCTTTCTCGAAGACGCCCCGCCCACTGGTGATAGGTGGCAGGCGTACACCAGGTGGTCACGCAATCACGGACGTGGGTGATCAGGATTCCTAGGGTTTCAACGAGGCGAATAGTTTCAGAATCGACCACATCGTGGGGTAGTACACTTCCACGCCATGTCATGTCATCTTCTGAAACCCCAACTCCGAGTACCATTCGACTCAGACCAGCCATCCAGGTGTTGTGAGGGAAGTCGTGCATATGGTGAGTACGGCGATGCTCAGCATTGACACCCCATCGGATTCCAGAGGCAGTGACGAGGTTAGTGATTCTTTCCAGATCTGTGGCGGTCAATCCGAAGTGTTCCATGATCAAAGCAGAACTGCACAGTGTTATCAGGTCTTCAGCAGTTGCTCGAGAATTGATCAGGGAGAACAGGTGTGCAATGAGTTCACTACTGGGATCACCTCCTGGGGGTGCAGGCAGGGATCCACGCACACGGTGGCGAGGATGAGCATCAAGGGATTCGTCGTGGCTAAACAGGGCTGAAAGTTGGCCGTGATTGTCTTCCATGCGATCAGCGACGATGAGAATATCTTTAGGTTCCAAGGTGGGATCATCATTGAGCAGGCCCACGACAAGATCAGAAAGGATCTCTCCCACATGGTCGGAATAACCAGTGTGAATCTGCAGGGAATCATCGAGTTCAGCTGTTGTTTCCCCACCGCTCATCGCCAGCTGCACTCCAGTTAAAAGAGTGTGGCTCCTGGCGGGATCGTCCAGGATATTGACGTGCGGTTCAATACTGTTAAGGGTGTCATCAACGAGTAGAGAGGCCCCAGTGAAACCGGTGATGATGTGGTGGAGTTCTAAGCGCGGGGATTGAGCAGGGGTCAGACTCGACACGTGAAGTGGGTGAACTTCATCCATGGTACGCAGGAGCTGCGCCTGGAAGTCAGTGATCTGTGATGGGCAAAACAAGGCAATGTGGGCATAAGAGACGGCAACTTGTTGTGCTGTGTGGCACACCAGATCACGATCTTGTTCGGGGGAGGAACTTCGCATCATACACAGGTGATTCCACAACACTGCTTGCCAGCGATGGTTGTCCGCCAGAGGCGAACCATCATCGGTCACGAATTCTCCGCTCAACCAATGTTGAAGTGTGTCAAAGTTCCAGGTCACATAACGTGAAAACCTTTGTGCTGTGGCTTCTGCGAAACTCTTGTGTCGAAGTGGGCGCTGGGATGCCCCAGAAAGGTAGCTATTCACCTGGGCAAAATCTTTATGATCGCGAAGCTCATCAAGACATGTGAGGATATCTGAGGTCATCAAAGGCCAGGACCACGCGGATTCTTCCCCGCGAAGTTGGGTTTCGTAGTGGCTCAGAGTTCGACAGTCGATCCCTGCGGTCACACCGTCACCATAACCTGAGGTTCCGAGGTGGGTAGCTAGTCGCTGTTTCAACCAGCGTTGGAGTCCTCCCGAGCGTGTGATGATCAAGATAGGTTGGAGTGGATCTGCGCGTACCAATGACAACTCTTGACTGAGGTTGTCCGCCAAGGTTTCCACCATGGACGCGCTGTAACGAATCACAGTGTCCACGTTAACCCATTCGCCGATAGGTGTGCAGTATTGCCCACAATGAAAGGTGGGAAGAAGTTTGTCAGTGTCTCATGGCAGGGTAGGGGTGTGAACCTCGAAGACATCGTGAACGACTTGGATGATGATCAACGTCAGGTCGTTGAGACTCTCGGCGTGCCAGTTGGGGTCATTGCTGGTGCAGGAACGGGCAAAACCCGGACACTGACCAGGCGCATAACATATGGGGCACACCAAGGTTTGATCGAGCCTGGAGCAACATTAGCGGTTACTTTTACCACGAGTGCAGCTAAGGAACTACGACAGCGTCTGGAATCATTGGGAGTTGCACAGGTACAGACGCGTACCTTCCATTCTGCAGCTCTGCGGCAAGCACAATACTTTTGGCCACAGGCTTACAACGCAGCTCTACCGGCTTTGATTGACCATCGATCCGATCTGCTGAAGGATGCATGCCAGCGCTTGGGCCTACCAAGTAGCAGCGGGGTCCTTGCGGAAATAGATCTGGAAATATCGTGGACGAAACAAAACAATGTCCTCATCGAAGACTACCTCGACCATGCCCAACGAGAACATCGCACGATCACTCGCCTTGATCCTCAGGAAGTATGCGATGTGATGGAAGCCTACGAGGAAGCTAAGCAAGGTGCGCGGGTCATCGATTATGATGATCTCTTGCTGTGTGCAGTGGCTCTGCTCTCCGCACATGAGGACATCACTCGCCAGGTCCGCCACACCTATCGTCACCTGTACTTTGACGAGTATCAAGACATTTCTCCCATTCAGGCTCGATTAGTTGACCTGTGGCTAGGGGATCGAGATGATGTGTGTGTGGTAGGGGACCCAGCACAGACCATCCACCATTTTGCTGGTTCTCGATCTATTTATCTGGAGAACTTTGGCCCCCATCATGATTCCGCACGTTGTTTCACGTTGACGAACAACTATCGTTCGACTCCTGAGATCCTCGCCTTGGCTAACCGATTGACAACCGGAATTCAACTCCAAGCACAGAACCCCTCTGGGGATGAGGTCGAATTCTCTGCTCACCGTGATACTGGTGAAGAACTCACTGCTACAGCTGTGTGGTTGAAGTCTCACCATCAACATGGAGTGGACTATCACGACATGGCGGTGCTGTTTCGCACCCATGCACAGGTTGAGGAGATCGGTAAGTATCTTGGTCAGGAAGCTATTCCTTTTGTGTTCATCAATTCTGACAATCTCGACAATCGTCCAGGTGTCCGAATAGGAACCTTGCATGCATCGAAAGGCATGGAATGGCTCGTAGTAGCCTTGTGTGGACTTCAGGAGGGTTGTCTTCCCCATCCGTTAGCTACCAGCTCTGCGGCAATCGCTGAAGAAAAGAGGTTGCTCTATGTGGGGGTGACTCGGGCACGCCAGGGTCTGCGACTGTCATGGTCGAGAATTATGAGGGGACACCAAACGACCCTCTCGCGCTTCTTGGAGCCAATTGTCGATTTAGACTCGACGTAAAACGCTGACGACTTTTCCGAGAATTGTTGCCTCATTGCCATCAATGGGGGAATAGAGTCGATTTTGTGGCAGTAACCACACTTGGCCGGGGGTACGTTTCAGCACCTTGACTGTTGCTTCTTCTCCCAGTAGTGCTGCGACAATTTCCCCATTCTCGGCAGTGGGTTGTTGGCGTACGACGACAAAATCACCATCACAAATGGCTGCTTCGATCATGGAATCTCCGTGAACTTCGACCATGAAGAGTTTCCCTGAGCCCACCAACTGGTGGGGGAGGACGAATGTATCTTCCAAGTGCTCTTCGGCCAAGATGGGTGTTCCTGCGGCGATTCTTCCTAGGAGTGGAACGTATACAGCCTCATCATCAAGATCAGGAGCTAGTGTCTCGACTGGGCTGGGAAGGAGCACTTCCAGGGCTCTTGGTTTGTTGGGATTGCGACGAATGAATCCTCTGGCCTCCAGATTGCGCAATTGATGTGCGACTGAGGAGGGGGAGTTGAGCCCCACTTCTTCACAGATTTCTCTCACCGTGGGGGGATAGCCGCGTGTTAACGATGAGCTCTGTATCACTTCTAAAATCCGGCGTTGACGCAAGGTTAAGCCATCGGTATCCGGTGGGCCATCGGGCATCTCAGAAATATTTGAGTGAAAGACCGTAGCAGTCTGGGCATTGGTCGAAGATTCCATGCTTGCCAGACTAACCCATTTCGCCTCTTCGACCAAACATTTGTTCGAGCGTGGCTGAATATTTGTCGGATTGCTGGTGTTAACTCAGCAGTACGACACGCCGAAAACGAACAAATGTACGATGAATCTCAACAACTGGAGAAGAATGAGTCGAACAGACGTACGAAAGGATGTAACCATGAGTGCACTAGAAGTCATGTATCCACCTGCTGGTGTTCGAAACCATCTACATGTGGTTCACGATGGGGAAACCTCACCCCACCTTCAACGACAGATCTATGGGCGAGCCATGAACAGGGCGTATACACGTACTCGAGCGAAAATCATGGCTGAGTTGGCGTCCGCTTGTCTCTTCGTCGTCACTTTGTCGTGGGCAATGGTGGTCGGTTTCCTCTCTATTCCCAATACTCCCTTGCCTTAGGGGAATATTTTTCGTGGATGAGTACACTTCTTCACCTCGGCGTGTCACGGTTATGTCTCAGTGGAATGGACTGAGACACGCCGAGAAATTCTGGTGATCGCCATGGGTTTTCCGCAGTGACTTGCCTGTTTCCTCGACGGTTCATGAGGCTTGTTGTATAAAGTTCCTGAAGGTAGTTGACCAGGGGGTCGCACCGTGTAGAATCACCACATCTAGTGGTTACATTGTTGTGATTTAACTATCTATAGTGGATACTGCTGGAACCATATTAATCCCTTGGAGAAGAGAAATGCACTGTCCGTACTGCAAAAATCCGGATTCTCGCGTGAATGATTCGCGAGTAGCTGACGACGGTTCCTCTATTCGTCGTCGCCGGATGTGCCCGCAGTGCGAGAGGCGATTTACCACAGTAGAACAGATCCAATTAACAGTAGTGAAACGCAATGGTGTTGTTGAGCCTTTCCAACGCGACAAAGTGATTCAAGGGGTACGTAAAGCATGTAAAGGCCGTCCAGTGTCTGAAGATGATTTAGCCAAACTCGGCCAACAAGTCGAGGGTTCTCTTCGTTCATTGGCCTTAGCAGAAGTACCCACCCAAGACATTGGATTAGCTATCTTGGAGCCGCTGAGGGAACTCGATGAAGTCGTCTACCTCCGCTTTGCGTCAGTTTATGAAAACTATGGCTCTTTAGAGGATTTTGAGTCAGGAATCGCTGAACTTCGAGGCCAACTCGTCGCCTCCTAACTACCCACCACCCAAAGAAAGGTCACGGACATGTCCGACACCCTCGTTGCCACCAGGCAAGGACTTCAGTTAACCCGCGTGTTCTCCACAGCGGGGATACACCCCTACGATGAGGTCACCTGGAGCACAAGAGACGTGGTCCAAAAGAATTGGAAAACCGGTGAAACAGTTTTCAGCCAAACCGGTGTTGAATTCCCTGACTTTTGGAGTGTCAATGCTTCAACCATTGTGGCCACCAAGTACTTTCGCGGCGCTCTTGGATCACCTGAGCGAGAGGCGAGTCTGAAAACACTCATCGACCGGGTTGTATCGACCTATAGGCAAGCTGGTGAAGAAAATCACTATTTTTCCTCCCGTGAGGACGGTGAGATCTTTGCCGACGAGTTGACGTGGATGCTTGTCCATCAGATGTTCAGTTTCAATTCGCCTGTGTGGTTCAATGTGGGCACTAGCGCACCTCAGCAGGTGTCAGCTTGTTTCATCTTGAGTGTCGATGATTCCATCGAATCGATCCTGACCTGGTATCGCGACGAGGGTTTCATTTTTAAGGGCGGTTCTGGGGCTGGAGTTAATCTCTCAAAGATTCGCTCCAGCAAGGAATTGCTCTCCTCAGGTGGTGCGGCCTCCGGACCAGTGAGTTTCATGCGCGGGGCAGATGCCTCGGCTGGAACAATCAAATCAGGGGGAGCAACCAGGCGTGCAGCCAAGATGGTGATTCTCGATGTTGACCACCCAGATATTGAAGAATTTGTTGCCACGAAAGCCCGGGAAGAAGACAAGATTCGCGCCCTTCGCGATGCCGGGTTTGATATGGATCTCGGTGGTTCAGATATCTCCTCCGTGCAGTACCAAAATGCAAATAACTCGGTACGTGTTTCAGATGCCTTCATGAGAGCTGTGGAAATCAATGCAGACTTCCCTCTGCGAGCTCGCCTCGACGGACAAACAGTCAAAGAAGTGAAAGCAAAAGAGCTCTTCAAGCAGATTGCTGGTGCTGCTTGGCAATGCGCCGACCCCGGGATCCAGTACGACGACACCATCAATGCCTGGCATACCATCCCCAATTCTGGACCGATCACAGCATCCAACCCCTGCAGTGAATACATGTCTGTGGACAATTCCTCATGCAATCTTGCATCGATCAATCTCTTGAGCTTCTTAGATAGTGATGATCGTTTTCAATGCGACAGGTTTATCGCAGCCGTTGAATTGGTTGTCACTGCGATGGATATTTCGATCTGTTTTGCTGATTTTCCCACCGAAGCTATTGGGGAGAACACTCGCCAGTTCCGCCAACTGGGAATAGGATACGCCAATTTGGGGGCACTTCTCATGGCAGTGGGTCTTCCCTATGACTCTGACGAGGGGCGGAGTTTAGCGGCAGCAATCACCTCGCTCATGTCTGGAACTGCCTACCGTCGAAGTGCAGAAATGGCGAGTATTGTCGGCCCCTATGACGGATACGAGATTAATGCTGTTGAACATCTCGGTGTGATGGAGAAGCATCACAGGGCAAATCGTGACTATGTGGTGGCGGACTCTACGGCAGCATGTGAGGTGAACGAAGCAGCCCTGACCCAATGGGAGAAGGCTATTGAGATGGGCAAGGCAACAGGTTTCCGCAATTCGCAAGCATCCGTTCTTGCCCCCACAGGAACCATTGGGTTCATGATGGATTGCGATACTACTGGTGTGGAGCCGGACTTCGCTTTGGTGAAACACAAGAAAATGGTTGACGGATCATCGATGCAGATTGTTAACTCGACAGTGAATCGAGCTTTGAAAAATCTAGGGTATTCCCCGGCAGCGACACAAGCAATCGTCGAATACATTTCGGAACATGGACACGTTGTGGATGCTCCGGAACTCAAACAGGACCATTATCCAGTTTTCGATTGTGCCGTGGGGGTACGCTCCATTGGACCCATGGGACACATCAAAATGATGGCAGCAGTCCAGCCCTTTATATCTGGCGCAATCTCTAAGACAGTCAACCTTCCGGAAACAGCGACCGTGGATGATATTGCAGATATCTATATGGAGGGGTGGCGTCTCGGCCTCAAAGCAATTGCCATCTATCGGGATAACTGCAAGGTTGGCCAGCCACTGTCGAGTGCGAAGAAAACTCCAGATGCACCCAAAGCCGCGCCCGAATACCGACCACAGCGCCGACGTTTGCCGAAGTCTCGTCTGGGACGAACGACCCGGTTCAAAGTCGGTGAGGCTGAGGGGTACATGACTTCGGGCGCCTATGATGACAATCAGCTGGGGGAGATCTTCCTCAAACTCGGTAAACAGGGTTCGACTCTCTCAGGTGTCATGGATGCCTTCTCTATTGCTGTCTCTATTGGCTTACAGTACGGCGTACCGCTGGAGTCATTCGTTCAGAAGTTCACTAATCTGAAGTTCGAACCTGCTGGAATGACCGATGATGCTGATATTCGTTTGGCACAATCAATCATGGACTATGTCTTCCGCAGGCTTGCCTTGGACTATCTGGACTTTGATGAGAGATCAGAATTAGGCGTCTACACAGCCGCTGAACGTGCACGTTATGTGGACACTGGCTCCTATCTCAGTGAGGAAGAAGAAACACAACTTCTCGATTCTGTTACTCTGCGCAATGATGAAGCTGACAACCTGTCCATTGATGGCCCCGGGGCTCGTCAACCAGCTCTCATTGATTCCCATGTCACTGCAGAATTACTAGAAAACAAGGGGATTTCAGTGGATTCGCCTCTGTGTATGACCTGTGGAACAAAGATGCGCCCAGCAGGGTCCTGCCACGTCTGCGAAGGCTGTGGTGCGACATCAGGGTGCAGTTAAACCAAGGAATCTTTTCTGGCAGGCAGATTCTGTCTGTGTGGCACAGAGCTACCAATGGCTGATGAGTCGTGCTAGCGTGAGAATCAATGACAGATGAGTTCAACTTCAATGACTCGGTGAACAAAGCATGGAAAAAATTTTCCGTACGCTTAGCCGATGTCCTCTCGATGATGGATGAAACCGAAGCCTTCGTCCTTCGGTCATCTCAGGGTGAAGAGGCTCAACCATATGTCACCTTTACATGCGATAGTCCTGGGACCATCACTGCACTCATCGAGGACGAGGTGTTGAGTCAACTGCCGCAATCGCGCGATGAAAAACTGTGGAATAACCAAGGATGGAAGAAAGCCACGACCGGTTATGTTTGCCAAGAATCTCAGGAGCAAACCCAACGACTCGCTGTGGCTAGCGTTGAGGTGCTCCGCGAAGTGTTCTCCTTGGAACACCCGGTCTTTCTTCATTCGAATGTCCTTGAGGATGTCCTCACTGAGCCGGTGGTCCATGAAGGACTCCATGGTGAGGAAGTCCTGGCCCAATCCTATGCTGCGATCACTTATGGTTCTTCAGCTGAATTGGCTTCGGCGGTCGCTGAGGAGCTTTCCGAGATTTTCGGTCAACCTCCTTTGAAAGACCACGATGGAGATTTTGCCGTCAGGGCTGGTTCGACCATGATCTTTATCCGCTTGCCAGACGATGGCCTAGAGATTCGCATCTTTTCGGTGGTGGTCCACGACATCGCAGGGCGATCGAGGGCTGCTGAGGTTCTCAACGACATCAATGCCCATTCGCGATGGGTGAGATTTTCTATGGTGAGGGACAAGATTATTGCTGTGTTGTCCATCTATGCCGTCCCTTTCGTTCCCGAGCATCTTCGGTTTGCTATCGAGGAAATGGTCAAGGTTGCCGATGGAGTTGACGACCTATTAGCAACAAGCTTGCAGGGGAAAACAACATTTCCAGATCAAGGGGAGACCTTAGAGGAGGACCCAGAGCCAAGGAGTTTGACATGAGCGTACGACCGAAGATTCTTGTTGGAATAGATGGTTCCGACGACGGTATCCGCGCCGCCCGGTTCGCTATTGCTCGCGCGAAGATGATCGATGGTGATCTCTGGTTTGTCCACGGAGTTGACGATGGTGCCCCGGCGGGTGGATGGGGAGTGGTCTATGATCCCACGATCCTTACTGAAGCAGGTGAAGCGGCTGTCAACCAAGCCTGTGAACTGGCTCTCTCTCAAGGGATTGCTCGCCAAAGAATTCACACCAATGTTCTTTTGGGTAATCCTGTCGGTGTTTTGGCGGGGCTATCTCGCGATGCTGAAATCCTCATCCTGGGCCGCCGAGCGACCTCAGGGCTTGAACGGATGTTTGTTGGATCGACCTCTACTTCACTGGTGTCGAGTTCACTGTGCCCCATGGTGGTGATCTCTGCTGCCTCGACCCCTGAGGGGGCCGACAAACACCACGTCATCACTGTTGCTATGGGAGGGTCGGGGGATACTGCATTGAGGTGGGCATGCGAAGAAGCTCAACGCCGAGGCGCGCGTGTTGATGTTGTTCATGTGATTCCAGGGCAACCCATGACTGTCGTCTCATTAGTCGCCATGTCATCGGCCCAAGAAGCCGAATGGGAATCTCGAGTTGTTGCTGGGCTTGAACAAGTGATTCAACCCGTACGTGAGGACTACCCGAATGTGGACTTGACGCTGCGCTCTCAGAGAGGAATTCTCGTTGATGAATTGATTCAGCAATCAGCTCGAGTTGATCTTCTCGTCCTTGGGGTCAAACCTCGTCCTTCGATCGTGCTGGGAGGGCCAGTACGAGCCGTTTTAGCCCATGCTAGTTGCCCAGTTGTGTTAGTTAATCGCTAAGCAGCTAGAGACAGGGATTGAAGTTTGTCGAGTGCATGACGCTCAATTTGGCGTACGCGCTCTGCGCTGATTCCCCAATGGAGACCAATTTCAGATAGTCGGTTAGGCCGCCCATCAATGAGACCAAATCTTCGCCGTACTATGTCGGCTGAGCGTTCATCGAGGACTCGAAGCATGTCGTTGATTGTTTCACCTTCTTCACTTGTTTCAGCCACACTCAGGGAGGGTTTTGCGGCATCGACTATATCTGCCAGGGTGAATGATTCTCCTTCGATGAGCGGGGCGTCCAAGGAGGCATGAGGGCGGAGATAGGAGGTCAATTCTCGCACGTCTGCTTCTGTGATACCAAGATCATCAGCGAGTTCTGTCACCGTGGGCTCCTGGCCTAGTTGAGCGCTCAATCTCCGGTGTGTTGTTTGGATGCGTGAGATCTGTTCAGCAATGTGAATAGGAAGTTTCACTGGGTGTCCATGGGTGGCAATACCGCGGAAAATTGCCTGACGGATCCACCAGGTAGCGTAGGTGGAAAATTTGTAACCTTTCGTATAGTCGAACTTTTCGACTGCGCGAATGAGACCAAGATTTCCTTCCTGAATAACATCGAGTAACCCCAGAGATTCGCGTTGATATTTGTGGGCAATGGAAACAACCAGACGCAGATTTGCCGAAATGAAGCGCTGTTTTGAGGCTGCCCCTTCCTCAGCAATCTTTCGCAATTCTTCGTCACTCGCTGAGACCTTGCGTTTGATCTTGTCCATGTCCAATAACTGCTCAGCGTAGAGCCCGGTTTCAATGATCTGAGCCAGGGTGACCTCTTCTTCTGCAGTGAGGAGCGGGTGATGAGAAATGCTGGCGAGATAGTGGCCAACTGCATCTTTCAGTTCGTTGGTTCCATGATCGATCGGGGTTGGGTTTTGTGCCATTGTTGCCCCTTTCAGGAGATTCCTCATAGTGAGTAACGCATGAGAGTCAACATTTATTCCGGGAACACCATCTATGGGCCCGCTCAAGGACTTGCACCACTAAACGCGGTCATGCATAATAGTGCTGCTTGACGGGAGCGGGATTTTTTTTACCCTGGTAACGTTTGTTGTAGCTGAGATTGAAGGATTGTTCATGGTGTCACGAAAGACCGTGTTGGAAAGTATCAAAGCAAGAATGAGCCGCAAACCGAGCACTCGTACGACGCAGGTAGAATCCACACCAGACACAGTGTCAACCCCCTCCACCGCAGCAGCGATAGAACCGGTCGAATCAAGCGTGGTTGAACCATCGCCTAAGCGAACCCGCGCTAAGGCTCCAGCCAAGAAGACCACTTCTTCGTCAAAACCAGCCAAGGTGGCGGAGCCTGCCTCTCCCACAACTGGGAAAACCCCAGCGAAAGTTGCCGCCACCAAGGCAAAGGTGAGTTCGTCTTCCCCAGCTGCGAAAAAGGTGACTGGCACGCGAACGTCAAGCAAGTCGGCCTCAACAACGACGACCAAGGCATCGGCAACAAAACCGTCTGCTGCCACGTCATCGACTCCCACAACGGCAACCAAAGCGACAACAACAACTCCTCGGGTGAAGACTGCGACGGGGTCAAAAACCGCTTCTTCTCAGACGACTACATCGAGGCGGAAGACAACCAGCACCCCAGCGAAGACCACATCACCAAAGTCCACGCCAGCTAAGGGCGCGGCAGCGAAGGCCACAGCAGCTAAGGCCACCCCAGCGAAGACCACAGCGGCCAAGACCACGACAAAAGCCACCACAGCAAAGACCCCAGTCAAGAGGTCAACAACGAAGTCCAAAGTCGGCGGCAAGCCCACTGATGTTGTACCTGATACTCCAGGAGCCGATGCCTTGACTGATGAGCCTTCGGTTCAAGAGGCTTTGCTTGCCGCTGCTGCCGGTGGGGTCGAATTCGTTGAAAAAGGTGGGGAGGTTGAATTTACCGTTAGCGGGAAGAAGCGCAGCCTCGATGACGTTGACGAATCAGAATTTCAACCGAAGAAAGAAGCTGAACTTGAAGCTGAACTAAGCGAAGATGAAGGTTTCTCACTGTCCGATGCTGACGAAACCGATGAACCAGAGCAACAGGTTTTAGCTGCTGGTGCAACAGCAGATCCAGTGAAGGACTATCTAAAACAGATTGGTAAAGTTGCTTTGCTCAATGCTGAGCAAGAGGTGTCGCTAGCGAAACGTATCGAAGCCGGGCTCTTCGCTGAGGAAAGAGTCAATGACTCAACAACGGAGATCAAAGAAGATGACTTGATTGATCTGGAGTGGATTGTTGAAGACGGTCGCCGAGCTAAGAACCACCTCCTTGAAGCTAATCTCCGCCTTGTGGTTTCGCTGGCAAAGAGATACACCGGTCGCGGAATGCTCTTTCTTGACCTCATTCAGGAAGGCAATCTTGGGCTCATTCGCGCAGTCGAAAAATTCGACTACACCAAGGGTTACAAGTTTTCGACCTATGCAACGTGGTGGATTAAGCAAGCCATCACGCGGGCGATGGCTGACCAAGCTCGTACGATCAGAATTCCAGTACACATGGTGGAAGTTATCAACAAGCTGGCCAGGGTACAGCGACAACTTCTCCAAGACTTGGGGCGCGAACCCACTCCTGAAGAGTTGGCCTATGAACTGGACATGACTCCAGAGAAGGTTGTTGAGGTCCAAAAGTACGGGCGTGAACCGATCTCGTTGCACACTCCCTTAGGAGAAGATGGGGATTCAGAATTCGGAGACCTTATTGAGGATTCGGAGGCTGTCGTCCCTGCAGATGCAGTGAACTTCTCTCTACTTCAAGAACAACTTCATGACGTACTCGACACACTCTCCGAGAGGGAGGCTGGGGTTGTGTCTATGAGGTTTGGGCTCACCGATGGACAACCGAAGACTTTGGATGAGATTGGGCGTGTCTATGGGGTGACTCGTGAACGTATTCGCCAGATAGAGTCAAAAACAATGTCCAAGCTTCGCCACCCTTCACGCTCCCAAGTGTTGCGTGACTATCTCTAGGACCTGTGAGTTGGATGATGAAATGACTGCTGACCATTCCCTCCTCAACACGTGGGCATCCGTCCACACTGCTTTGCTTGTTGATGGCCAGTCACGGTTGAGTTCCGTCATTGGAACCGAAACTCCATCGTGGGAATTGAGTCTGGCCAAGGGTCAACTGACCCTCAATGGGATTCGCCTGTCATGTGCGGTCATTGGTTCAGTGATTCAGTCAAGCAATACATGGCTGTGGTCATGGGCAGATACAACTGTGGATCAAGGAGCCTTGGGTATTCAACGTGCCCATCCGCTGCGCCAGTTTGGGCATGAAGCGAACCTCTGGGAATTCACCCAACCATCGTTCAATATGGATGGCATCCTTGATTTGGGGATGACCCCAGGTGCAACTGTTGCGATGGTGGCGAGCCCGCAGATACTAGGGACTGCGATTTTTTCTGCACCGTCAGCTGAGGGGCGAATCTATGTTGTGGTGACGGATCCGAAATTGTCTCTGGAAACCCCAACAGCTTTCACCACCCCCAAAATCATTACTTCTGCTATTTCCTATGGGATCGGAAACCACAAAGACATTGTCTCGGTGTTTGCTGGCGCCCATCAATTAGGTGTCGACGATCGAGGAGACCAACTGGTGCTCACCTTCGAGGATTCCTCTCGACTTGAGGTTGTCTTTGATGGTGTGGGCAATATCCGTCACATGCACGGCCTGCTGCCTAAGGAGCCCATGCCCTACCGCTGGGCAGCATCGTGAGAATCTCACAAAACTCTTGTCATAGTTGGACACGCAAGAACTCAGCCAAGTTTTGTCACTCTCTCCCACTAAACTCCTGTGGGTGAGTGTGGAAGAAGACATTGAACGCAAGCCATCGCGCCGACGCGCTGGGGTGGTTCCTGGAGAATATGCAGCCCATCACCTTCATGTTCTTGAAGGGCTCGAAGCGGTGCGTAAACGCCCAGCGATGTACATTGGCTCGACAGATACTAAAGGGCTCATGCACTGCTTGTGGGAAATGATCGACAATGCTGTCGATGAAGCACTGGCAGGTTTTGGTTCTTCCATTGAGGTCTTTCTCAATGGGGATGGATCCTTGGAGGTTCACGACCATGCCCGAGGTATCCCTGTCGATATAGAACCTAAAACAGGGTTGAGCGGTGTCGAAGTGGTGTTCACCAAACTCCATGCTGGTGCCAAATTCGGTTCTGGGATGTATAACGCGGCTGGTGGACTCCACGGGGTCGGATCCTCGGTGGTCAATGCTTTGGCTTCGAGAATGGATGTCGAAGTCGATAGAGATGGCCGTACCTATGGAATGTCGTTTCGTCGTGGTGTTCCGGGAGTCTTTTCGGGGGATGGTCCACAAGCGACGTTCACTGAAAAATCTGGTTTGTCTATCATGGGCAAGGTTGCAAAGAAAGCAACCGGAACGCGAGCACGATATTGGCCAGATGATCAGATCTTTGGCAGCGATGCCCAGATTTCGCTCGGCAAGCTACTGGATCGAGCTCGGCAAACATCTTTCCTGGTCCCTGGTCTATCACTTCAAGTGACCGACCGGCGAACCAGTGAAGAATCTAGTGAAGTTTTTTGCCATGCTGGTGGAATCACGGAGTTTTGTGAGTATCTTTCTCGCGGGGAGCCAGTCTCCGAGGTCATTCGTCTACGTGGAAGCAGGACTTTCACTGAAACCGTACCTATGCTCGATGAGTTCAATGTCATGACTCCCAGAGATGTTGACAGGGATCTTGAGATAGATATCGCCATACGGTGGAGCCAAGACTATGAGACTCGCATGAACTCTTTTGTGAACATCATTGCTACACCCAAAGGTGGAACCCATGTTCAAGGGTTCGAGCGGGGATTAACGAAAGCGTTCACATCTGTCCTGGAAGGGACAAGGCTGACCAAGGCCTCAGACGAGATCGTAAAAGACGATATCGCTGAGGGAATGACCTCCGTTGTGACGGTACGTCTAGCTGAACCACAATTCGAGGGCCAAACCAAGGAAGTCTTGGGAACTCCGGGAGTGCAGAAACTGGTGGCAGGGGTTGTTGAGAAAGAAATGACCAACTTCCTGTCCTCAACGCGGGCCACCACAAAACCTCAGGCGCGAGCGATCATGGAGAAGGTTGTCCAAGCCTCGCGTACGCGAATCCAGTCACGAGTCAATCGTGAAGCAGCTCGCGCAAAGAATGCACTGGCATCCTCCTCGATGCCACCAAAACTCTCTGACTGCCGGTCGAATGATTCAGACAAAACGGAACTCTTCATTGTTGAGGGTGATTCTGCTCTTGGAACAGCCAAACTAGCTCGGGATTCTGAATTTCAAGCACTCATGCCGATTCGCGGGAAAATCCTCAATGTCCAAAAAGCCTCAGTCAATGACATGCTGAAGAATGCAGAATGTGCCTCCATTATTCAAGTGATCGGGGCGGGGTCGGGGAAGAGCTTCAATTTGGAGAGGGCCCGTTACTCCAAGGTGATTTTCATGGCGGATGCTGATTCGGATGGCGCTCACATTCGTTGCTTGCTGGCCACCTTATTCTTTAACTACATGCGTCCATTAGTAACTGCTGGTCGGGTTTTTACTGCGGTGCCCCCCTTGCATCGTTTCGAATTGATTAACCCCAAAAAAGGGCAAGACAAATACATCTACACTTTTTCTGACCCGGAATACCAACGTAAAACAATGGAGTTGACCAAGAAGCAGATCCGTTTCAAAGAACCACAGCGCTACAAAGGTTTGGGCGAAATGGATGCTGATCAGCTCAGCGATACAACGATGAATCCAGCCCATCGAATACTGCGGCGGCTTCGCATCACAGACGAGGAGGCAGCCGCAAAGTCGTTCGAAACCTGGATGGGAAATGACGTGGGGCCACGGAAAAACCTCATCGTTGAAGGAGCATATTCTGTGGATGCTGAGAGAATCGATATCTAGGACAATCCCATGATGGAGGATCTTTTCGGCAACATCACGTCAATGCCGGTCGCACGCGGCTCGCTGGGGGAGGTGGGGGATCATGCTCCCTTGGCAGTACGACTCCGTCCTCGCACCCTAGACGAGATCCTTGGCCAGGATCACTTGAGCGGTCCGGGCTCTCCCTTGCGTCGTCTAACTGATGGGCAACCCATGTCGGTATTCCTGTGGGGGCCACCAGGTGTGGGCAAGACGACTATCGCTTCGGTAGTCTCTCAATCCACTGGTGCACATTTCGTGGAATTGAGTGCAGTGACTGCCGGGGTCAAGGAGGTGCGCGCAGCCTTAGACACAGCCCGAGCGGAATTAGCGCGTGGTATCAAGACCGTGCTGTTCATTGATGAGGTTCACCGGTTCTCCAAAACACAGCAGGACGTTCTTCTCCCAGCTGTCGAGAATCGCTTGGTCACCCTCATTGCTGCTACCACTGAGAACCCATCATTTTCAGTGATCGCACCGCTATTGTCCCGCAGTTTATTGCTGACTCTTCAACCGTTGACAAGTGCTGATTTAGAGATGCTCATTGATCGCGCACTGAATGATGAGCGCGGTTTGCGTACGTTAGATGGCCAGCAGTTCACCATCGATGAGGACGTACGCTCCATGTTGGTGACCCTCAGTGGAGGAGATGCTCGGCGCCTCTTGACGTACATTGAGGAGGCTGCACTCACGGCAAATGCCAGTGACCAGAAAGAGATCACTGCTGAGATACTGTCCAGGGCTGTGGATCGAGCCGTGGTGAGGTATGACGCGGATGGTGACATGCACTATGACGTGATCAGTGCCTTCATCAAATCTATTCGGGGCTCCGATGTCCAAGCAGGCTTACACTATCTAGCGCGCATGATCTCCGCAGGGGAAGACCCGCGCTTTATTGCACGGCGTTTAATGATCCTGGCCAGTGAGGACATTGGCATGGCTTCTCCACAAACCCTGAACCTGTGTGTTGCTGCAGCTCAAGGTGTGCAATTGCTGGGGATGCCCGAGGGGCGCATCATCCTCGCCCACGCAGTGATTGCTTGTGCGACTGCGCCCAAGTCGAATACTGTGATCCAGGCGATTGATTCAGCACTGGCAGACGTACGAGCAGGAAAAGGCGGGTCTGTACCACTGCACTTGAGAGATGCCCACTATTCTTCGGCATCAGACTTAGGTCATGGCGTGGATTACCTCTATGCTCACGATTATCCTCACGGTGTTGCTGAGCAGGTTTATCTCCCCGATGATCTGCTTGATGCGCAGTACTACACCCCGAGTGACCACGGGTTTGAAACTGAGGTTTCTTTGAGGCTTCACGCTATTGAGGAGATTTTGGGGCGCACTCAGACGGGCAGTTAACCAAACACCACAGTGTGTGAGAGGGTAGAATTGTGAAGTTGGAGAATGGATGAACTCCTAGACAACACCGATCATGCAACGAAGAAGGATGCTATGGACACTGCAGCGATACGTCAGCGCTTTCTTGACTTTTTTGCGCGCCATGATCACACCATTGTTCCTTCCACCTCTTTGCTTTACAACGACCCGACTTTGCTGTTTGTGAACGCTGGCATGGTTCCGTTCAAGCCCTATTTCACTGGTCAAGAACCAGCTCCCTACGCTCGGGCAGCAAGCGTACAGAAGTGTGTGCGTACCCTCGACATTGAAGAAGTGGGGAAGACCACGAGGCACGGCACCTTTTTCCAAATGAATGGAAACTTCTCTTTCGGGGACTATTTTAAGGCTGGAGCTATTGAGTATGCCTGGGAGTTGGTCACCGGTTCTCAAAGCGAGGGCAACTACGGGTTTGATCCTGCCAAGGTGTGGGTGACAATTCTGGGACCGGGGGTTCATCCTGATTATCCTGATGGCGATAGAGAAGCCCGTGATTTGTGGCTCAAAGTGGGGGTGGCCCCCGACCAGATACAGCCACGCGGTCTGGCGGATAATTACTGGCATATGGGTGTTCCCGGACCCGGGGGTCCCTGTTCAGAAATATACATTGATCGCGGCCCGGATTATGGTCCTGAAGGTGGGCCAGAGGTTGACGAAGATCGTTTCTTGGAGATTTGGAACCTTGTTTTCCAGACAGAGGATCTAGCTGCCGTACGACGCAAAGATGACTTTGATGTGGCGGCGAAACTGCCGACAAAAAACATTGACACCGGGATGGGTTTAGAAAGGACAGCCCTCCTGTTGCAAGGTGTGGACAACATGTACGAGATCGACCAGGTGTACCCGGTGATCACCCAGGTGAGTGATCTTTGTGGACAGCCCTATGGTTGTGACCCGGAGGCAGATATCCGCATGCGGGTCGTGGCTGATCACATCCGATCCTCACTCATGCTCATGACAGACGGAGTGACTCCCGGTAACGAAGGAAGAGGGTTTGTTCTACGTCGTCTTCTTCGGCGCTGTGTACGATCCATGCGTTTGCTCAGTGTCCACGAGCCTGTCATCACGGAACTGTTGACGACCTCGAAAACTCTCATGGAATCGAGTTATCCAGAAATTGATGATCAATGGGCGCGCATCAGTGCAGCTGCAACAGCTGAGGAGGAGAGTTTTCGGCGTACTCTCACGTCCGGAACCCAATTGTTCGACATGGCTGTCAAAGACCTGGTTGACGCGAAGAAAACCACCCTTCCAGGGGAGCGGGCTTTTGCGCTTCATGATACCTATGGTTTCCCCATTGACTTAACGACCGAGATGGCGGCCGAAGCCGGGCTCACAGTGGACATCGACAAGTTCACTGAATTGATGCATGAGCAAAAATCCAGGGCGAGAGCTGACGCCAAACTCAAGAAGGGCTCGAGAGAGTCGGCCCAAGCGTACGCTCAAGCTAGACAGCTTGGGGAGACGGTGTTCCTTGGATTGAGTGACCTGACCACATCATCGACGATTATCTCGCTCATCCGAGACGGTCAGCAGGTGACGAGTGCTTCCACAGGTGATGAGGTCGACATCATCATCCAGGAAACCCCCTTCTATGCGGAGGCAGGCGGCCAAGATGCCGATCAGGGCATGATGTCTGGCACAGGGCTGAGCATTGATATTACGGATGTTCAAACGCCGATCCCGGGGCTGGTTGTTCACCGTGGAGTGATCAACGACGGTACAGCTGAAGTGGGGGCGACCATTCAGGCTGAGGTTGATGCTGCTTTTCGTTTTGGTGCCTGCCAAGCACATACGGCCACCCACATTATCAACGCGGGGTTGCGCCAGATCTTGGGACCCGAAACCCACCAGGCTGGTTCCTATAACAAACCGGGATATCTGCGTTTCGATTTCAACTCTCTGGCAGCACTCACTGTCGGGATGCAACAAGAGCTTGAAGGGATAGCCAATGAGGCTATTCGCGCTGACTGGGAGGTGACTGCTCAGCAGATGCCGATTGCTGAGGCGAAAGCTCTAGGTGCCCAAGCGATGTTCGGGGAAAAATACGGGGATATCGTACGGATGGTGGAACTCGCTGGCCCGTGGTCACGTGAACTGTGTGGAGGCACCCATGTGGAATCCACCTCAAAGATCGGGTTACTTAATCTCGTGTCGGAATCGTCAATAGGTTCAGGGGTACGCCGTGTCGAGGCTATGGTTTCTACTGATGCTTTCCATCATATGGCTGAGAATCGTGCCATTGTTCATGCACTGTCTCACAGTCTCAAGACCCAACCAGGCCAGTTGGAAGAGCGGGTCTCGGCATTGGTTGAACAGCTCAAGGAAGCAGAAAAGACTATTGCTGAGATGCACAAGACTCAAGCAGATACCCTGGCGGCAGAACTGGTCACTGGAATGGATGTCCATGGGAAGATCCACTTCGTCGGCGCAATCGACCCTGCCCCCGGAATCGATGTGCGCTTACTCGGGCAGGATGTTCGTGCCAAACTGGGCAATGTCCCTGGAGTTGTTGCACTCATTTCAACCACACCAAAAGTGTCTATGGTGGTAGCGACGACACCTGCGGCTCGTGAACTGGGATATTCAGCGGCAGAGTTGATCTCTCAAGCCTGCGTGGTCCTTGGGGGACGTGGTGGTGGATCGCCAGATCTTGCCCAAGGTGGTGGGGCTGACCCGAGTCAAGCATCGAAGGCCTTGAAAGCAGTTGCCGATGGACTTACGTGAAACATCTGGCCCGCTGATCAGCCTTGACTTGGGAAGTGCCAGAATCGGGGTAGCAGCCTGTGATGCTCAGCGTGTCTTGGCCTATCCTGTGGAGGTTATTCCCGCTGGTGATCTGGCGCTGAAGCGAATTATCGAGATCGCTGAGGAGTATGACCCGGTTGCTGTCATTATTGGCCACCCTCTCAATTTGAGTGGAGGGGAGGGGCTTGCAGCTCACCGTACCCAAACCCAGGCTCGCGACATCGCCGAAGCCTTGGAGATGCCCGTCCTGTTGGCAGATGAAAGAATGTCGAGCGGTGACGCACATCGTCGGCTTCGTCTTGCCGGGAGAAATGCCAAGAATTCTCGCGGGATCGTGGATGCCCAAGCCGCAGTCTGTATTCTAGAGACAGTGTTGCATGCCTTAGACCAGGCCCAAGATATCACCTATGAGGTAGGAGTATGTCAATGACTGATGACAACGAGAAGAGTTGGATTGCCCCCGAAAGCACACGCCGTGCCCGAAGTGCAATAGCGGTCAGTTTGAGTTTTATCGTCCTGCTGGCAGGTGTAGCAGTGGTGGGGTGGAAAGGTTTCAGTTTCTATATGGACTGGAGGCAGAAAGATGACTACATCGGTAAGGGGGATCAAGAGATTCAATTTATCGTCCACCCTGGTGATGGATGGGCTGTTGTTGCCGATGGCCTCCTGGGGATGGATATCATCAGAGACCCGGGTATGTTTGAGCGTGAAGCCCTCAAACTATCTGATGGTCCTTTTGCTGGGACATGGAAACTGAAGACAAAGCTGCCAGCCAAGACTGCTGCCCAGATGCTGACCGATCGCGAGAATCAAGTCTTTGTCCGTTTTACAGTGAAGGAGGGTACGCGCCAGGCCGATATGTACGCCTTCATGACGAAAGAACTGGGGATGACCCAGCCGCAGATCGATGCGGCAATCGAGGCGATTCTTGCTGACCCTACCGCTTATGATGTGATGGTTCCAGTCAATGGCCGATTGGAAGGTGTGCTCTTCCCTGACACCTACCTGCTCTATCCCCCTATGGATACTGAGGATCCGGCTCTGGTCTTTCAGCGGATGGCCCAGGAGTTCAATACTGTGCTGAAAGATATTAACTTTGAGAAGAAGGCAAAAGCTCTAGGGGTATCGACCTATGACGCGATCATTATTGCATCAATTATCGAAGCAGAGGTAAACCAGGATCAGTACCGCCCGGATGTTGCCCAAGCGATTTACAACCGTTTGAACTCTGGGATGATCCTCCAGATTGACACCATCGTGAACTATGGGTTGGATCGTTCCGGGTATGCCAACTTGGATAACCACGCCCTGAATACGGACACCCCCTACAACACTTATATGCATAAGGGACTTCCGCCAACCCCCATATCTTTGCCGTCGAGGGCATCGTTGGAGGCCGCAGTGAATCCCACTGAAGGAAAACTGCTCTATTGGTGTGCAGTGAATCTTGAAACTGGTGAAACAAGGTTTGCTGAAACCGTTGAACAGCATGATGTCAATCGACAGATTTACCAGCAATGGTGTCGCGATCATCCGGATATCTGTCAGTGAAAGCTGGGGTTATCGGGGCACCTATCGCCCATTCTCGGTCGCCTGTCATCCACCGCGCTGCTTATGCACATCTAGGTTTGGATTGGCAGTACGAGGCAATGGAGGTGCTCTCTGATGGCGTCGTGGACTTCGTGAAAGACTTAGATTCTTCGTGGCGCGGATTATCGGTGACCATGCCGTGCAAGGAAGCTGTCGTGGAACTGGGGGAGCCCGACGAAGTGGTCTGTGCTCTTGGTGTAGGCAATACTGTCGTTTTCGAGGAGGTTCCAAGTAATCGACACACCACGCACATTCACAACACGGATGTCAGTGGTTTCGAGATGTTGTTGGGTGGCGTACTGTCCACCCAGCCATCCTCCCATGTTCAGGTTTTAGGTACGGGGGCGACGGCGCGCTCAGCTATCTACGCCCTGTCTCACATGGGGCTCGAGGAGGTGAATGTTCGTGGCCGAGATGACCAGAAGGTTGCGGCCCTGGCAGATGAAGCGACTCGCTGGGGAATCAGGGTTCTGGGCGCCTGCGACAACCCTGATGTTCTCATTTCCACTGTTCCTTCCGAGGTCGGGTTGGCGTGGGCTGATCGTACTCATCCAGGGGTTGTTTTTGATGTTCTCTACGACCCGTGGCCGACTGACGTGGCTACGTGGGGGCAGTCTCTGGGGGCACAGGTGTTCACGGGATTAGACCTGCTGGCGGCACAAGGTGTTGGGCAAATTCGGCATATGACCGGTCAGTCGATCTCCTTCGATATCTTGCGCCAAGCCCTCGACCAGTAGACTAAGACCGTGTTGAGATATATCACCGCTGGTGAATCCCATGGTCCAGTATTGACCGCCATCATTGAGGGAATCCCTGCCCATGTACGGATATCGACTGCCGAGATAGCTGGTGCCTTGGCGCGCAGGCGTAGTGGTGCGGGCCGTGGTGCTCGGATGAGTTTTGAGCAAGATGAGGTACGTATCACTGCTGGTGTGATTCAAGGGGAGACCATCGGTTCACCGGTGTGTATCGAGATTGCTAACAGTGAATGGGAGAAATGGGCCGAGGTGATGTCCGCTGATGAGGTGAATGTTCCTGAATCTGCCCGTGGTGAACTGCTCACTCGACCACGTCCTGGTCACGCTGACTTACCGGGGATGCAGAAGTACGATTTCACTCACGCTCGTCCGATCTTGGAACGCGCCTCAGCCCGCGAAACTGCGGCACGAGTGGCCGCGGGAGAAGTGGCACGGTTGTTCTTGAGCCAGGTTGCAGGTATTGAGATTGTGAGCCATGTGGTGCGGATTGGTGGGGTTAATGCCTCGCAGGGTTCGCTGCCCACTGCAGACGATCGGGACAGGATTGACCAAGATCCAGTGAGGTGTTTCGATCCAGCGGCAAGCAAGAAGATAGTGGAGTTCATCGACAAGACACAGAAGGAGGGGGACACTCTCGGGGGTGTTGTGGAGGTTCTTGTGTACGGTTGCCCGGCTGGATTGGGGTCCCATGTGTCGGGTGAATCGCGCTTAGATGGGCGTCTGGCCGGTGCCCTCATGGGTATTCAAGCCATCAAAGGTGTTGAAATCGGTGACGGGTTTGGATTGGCGGAGGTTCCGGGTTCTGTAGCCCATGACGCTATGGAGTTCATGGATGGGAAGATTCGCCGTACCTCCAATCGAGCTGGGGGAATCGAGGGCGGAATGTCTAATGGTGAAGTGATCCGTCTTCGTGTTGCCATGAAACCAATCCCGACCGTACCCCAAGCTCTGCCGACCGTGAATGTCGCCACTGCCACCAATGATGTCGCTCATCATCAGCGCTCCGACGTATGTGCCGTACCTGCTGCTGGTGTCATTGCTGAAGCCATGGTGGCCCTAGAGATAGCTGGGGCACTGCTGGAGAAGTTTGGTGGCGACACTTGTGGTGATGTGCAAGCTGGCTTGGAGTTTTACCGTAGACGCGTGGCAGAAGCAGGGCTCGGAGGCTCCTGGTGAGTATCGCACTGATCGGCATGCCCGGGGCAGGTAAATCCACGGTGGGTGCTGCACTTGCACGCGAACTGGGAGTTGACTTTCTCGATACTGACCTGATGATCGAACAAGACGCTGGTCAGCTCATCACTGAGATTTTCGCCCAAAAAGGGGAAGCAAATTTCCGCTACCTGGAAGAAGAGGCCACCGCGCTGGCTCTGAACACTGCTGGAGTGGTAGCTCTGGGTGGGGGAGCGATCCTCTCCGAGAAGGTACGTACCATGCTCGAGGGCCATCAGGTGGTGTGGTTAGACAACTCGCTCACCACACTCTTTGATCGAATCAAGCGATACAGTCATCGCCCACTGTTGAAAAATGCCAGTGTTGATGACGTGCGCGAGGTCGCTCTGCAGCGGTTGGCCACCTATCAGGAGGTGGCTACCTGGGTTGTCGATGGGGAGCAAGATGTTGACGAGATTGTCAAAGAAATCATCACTCTCACCCGACAGACAGAGGTGATCAAGGTGAGGTCAGAAAATCCCTACCATGTGCTCATTGGGAAGGGGGGATTCCCTTTCTCGTCCATGAGGCTAGCTTCAGTGAACACCACAGTCATCTTTCACCCTCACGTCCTGGCGGACCACGCAGCGAATGTCGCTTCAACCATGCCTGGTGGTGTGGCGGTGGAGGTTCCCGATGGTGAGCAGGCCAAAACGGTGTCCACATTGGAGTCGTGTTGGTCGCGCCTAGCCGAATTGGGGGTCACCCGTAGTGATGCGATTATTGGGCTCGGCGGAGGATCCACCACCGATCTGGCTGGGTTTGTGGCTGCCACCTATCTTCGTGGAGTGAAATATGGCTCTATCCCCACCACGGTCTTGGGGATGGCCGACGCAGCCGTGGGCGGAAAAACTGGCATTAATCTTCCTCAAGGCAAAAACCTGGTGGGGGCCTTCCATGAACCAGAGTTTGTGATCTGCGACCTAGAACTTCTTCGTGGATTACCTGTAGAAGAAGTACGCTCCGGTCTGGGGGAAATCATCAAGTGTGGTTTCATTGCGGACCCGGTCATTCTTCAGCGAGCAGAAACTAGTCCTACTGAGTTGTGTGACGTCACCAGTGATTCTTTCGCTGAAGTTCTTAAGCAGGCCATCCAGGTGAAAGCGGACGTGGTTTCTCGTGATTTCCGTGAACAGGATGCGGGTGATGTTGTCGGCAGAGCTGCCCTGAATTATGGCCACACCCTGGGCCATGCCATTGAGAAACAGGAGAATTACACCTGGTCTCATGGCGAAGCGGTCAGTGTCGGCATGGTGTACGCCGCGGAGGTTGCTCAACGCTTGGGCCTTATCCCTGTTGAGATTGTCGATCAGCACAGAGCTATCTTGTCGTCGGTGGGTCTCCCGATCTCGTACTCAAGCGCGAAATTCTCTCAATTACGAGAAACCATGAGCCGTGACAAGAAAGCACGTGGTTCTAGCCTCAAATTCGTTCTCTTGGAAGGAATCGGAAAAACCACCATCGTCGCCGACATTGATGAGGACATCTTGGCGGATGCATACAAGGCCATCGCAGAGTAGCTGCTACACCCAACTTCGTCATCCTGCGGAGCGAAGCGACTCGCAGGATCAAGATATCACACCAACCATCTAGGTGAGTCTGTCGAATACATTCCCCACTCGCAGATTCCATCACAGCGCCCATCACAGGTGTGTTCTCACACATTTTCTCCTAGGGGTGCTGGGCGTGGATTCTTGGTGCTAGAGTGTGCCCCATACCGTCGAGGGAAGGACCATCCATGAAAATCAGAACCGCATTGGCAGGCATTGTCGTCCTTGGGTTAGCTCCGCTGATGTCTGCGTGTAGCGCAGGGGACACGACCGAGGTTCCGGAAACCTCAGTGGCTCCAGAGACGTCGGCTTCTCCAGAGACCCAGGTCACACCGGTGTCACCAGAAGAACAAGCCTATCGAGACGCCAGCACGCCCGAATGGGAAATCGACACGAGGTCATCAACCCTGACAACCCGATATGCCGACTACGTGGGACAGCCCTTGGCAGTGAAGGCAGTCATCATGGGCTCTTTCGAGTTTGATGGCCAGCCAGCCTACCTCGTCGCGTCACTGCAAGAGTTTGAAGACCAAATCGCTGCTCGCGGGCATTTCCTGGTCGTTGATACGCGGGCAGACACCAGTATTGCTTTGGTTGATAACGAAAAGATGTACATCTATGGCGACTATGTTGAGCTGATGGATACCCCCGCTGACGCCGCTGCGATCAACCCGGTTATGCCTGAATTGATTCACCGCATCGACCTGAAGTACGTGGAGCTAAACATCGGCTAACAGACTCCACAACCGTGGTAATCACTAGTCTGGATTCCTCGACTTCGCGCGGAATGACCTGGCTGGTAGCCCATTGTCTGCGATTGCCTATGGAGCGTTGCTATCCGTATACCTCGTCGTGGGTGCCGGTGCGGATGAAGTACACCGTGTCTTCATCTAGCTCATAGACCAGCACCCAGTTGCTTGATCGTCCACCAATATGAAGGGCCCGGCAGCCTACGAGGTCGCCTGTTAACGCATGGTCGTTGTAGGTATGTGACATTGGTGTCTCATCGCTGTGAACCACTGCCTCGAGTGCAGCATCAAGAGCTGCAACATCCCAATGTTTCTTTGCGCTTTTCTTGCGGTCACGAGCAAACGATCGCGTGAAGTCAGCTTTCAGCATCAGTGGCATCCAAAGCAGCGATCAAATCAGTGTAGCCCGTGAAGCGAGCACCCGTTTTCTTGAGTTCAGCCACTTCGCGTAATGCCTGTCGTGTGGATTCACTGGGTGTGTCTTCGCGAGGTCGTATGGGTTGAATCTCCACCCAGGGGCGTGAATTCTTGAATACTGTCACAGGGGAACCAGTACGGGAAACCTCCTCGGCGATCCGTGAAAACTGTGCACGTGCATCTGCTGCTGTCACTGTCTGAGTCATGGCCACTCCATTCGCTGGAATATACGCGATAATACTAGCGTATGTGGGGGATATTCGTGCCGAGTGCTCACCACTACCAGACTCCTCCCTTGTGGCAAATCGCTTGTCTGGATTCCGCGACTTCGCGAGGAATGACGGATATGGGTCATACTCTGCGGAGCGAACCATCTGCGATCGCAATTGTCTGTCGTCAGTGTCGCCGAAACGTAGCATAGTGACTGAACCCACCCACCGCCGTCACCCTGTAGCGCGCCCAACTTCGTCATCCTGCGGAGCACTGCGAGTCGCCCTAGCGGGCTCCGCAGCACAGGCTTCGCGACTCGCAGGATCCAGAAATCACATCAGAACCGTAGTAGAGTCTGCCAGGAGGAGAACAACCATGGCAACACAGGACCGCAACACTTATGCTGATCGCTTGCTTGCTGCTGACCGGTTTGTGGAGGATTGGCGCGAGCGGGGTCGTGAGGACCAGGATGACCAAACCTTCTGGAATCAGTTCTTGACCGAGGTGATGGGGATCAAACGTGTCCACCACGTGATCGAGTACCAAAAACAGGTCAGAGTTGATGGCTCCGCAAGGAAGATTGACGCCTATATCCCCAGTTCGAAGGTGTTGATCGAACAGAAGTCAGCAGGGATTGACTTAACGAAAAAGGCCCTCCAGTCCGGTGGAGCCATGTTGACCCCGTACGAACAGGCGATGAGGTACGCCGGGAACCTACCCACGAGTGAACAACCGAACTTTGTTGTGACCTGCAATTTCTTAGAGTTTCGTATCTATGATCGCAATGAGGATCCCGCGGGTGACAACCCGGTCATCATCACCTTGGAGGAATTGCCCCAGCAGTTGCGAGCTTTCTCGTTCATGGTTGACCCGATCAACGCCCGTATCGCGAAACAAACCAAGGTGAACCTGGATGCTGCTCGGCTCATTGGTGACCTCTACGCCAGCATCTCTGATCAATACCTGGACAAAGAGGTGTCCCGTCACGATCTGGCCGTGTTGATGGTACGGCTGTTGTTTTGCTTGTACGCCGAAGACTCCGGGTTGTTCGAGAACGACCTGTTCTATGAGTACTTGAAAGAGATTCCCGCGGGGCATGGGGTTTTCCGTGAAGCACTCTTGAAGTTATTCACTGTCTTGAACACTCCCCAGGACTCTCGTGACCCCTATCTGGGGGATACTCTAGCTTCTTTCCCGTACGTCAATGGTGGACTGTTCGCAGACGAGATCGAGATTCCCCTGTTCACTGATTCGATCAAATTCCAGCTCCTGCAGAAGTCTTCCCAAGAGTTCAACTGGTCGGAGGTATCCCCGGTTATCTTCGGTTCTATCTTCGAGTCGATCCTCTCCGGTGATGAACGCCGAGCCGGGGGAATGCACTACACATCCGTCGACAACATCCACAAGGTGATCGATCCGCTGTTTCTCGATGATCTACGAACCGAATTCCAGAAAGCTGGCACCCAGAAACCCGCACTGCGTAAACTCCACGACAAGATCGCAAGTCTGACCTTCCTCGATCCTGCTTGTGGTTCGGGTAACTTCCTCACCGAGACCTACCTGGAATTGCGCGCACTAGAGAACGAGATTCTGAGCAAACTGCTCGGTGACCAGACGGTTATAGAGTTCGAGTACGGACGACGGACGACGGACGACGGACGACGGACGACGGACGACGGACGACGGACGACGGACGACGGACGACGGACGACGGAAATTCTACCGACATTTCTGCTGACCCGCGCCAAGGTGACTTCACTAGCGAACACCAGTTGGTACGAATCAATGTCGGCCAGTTCTATGGCATCGAAATCAATGACTTCGCTGTGGCCGTGGCGAGCACGGCCCTATGGATCGCTGATCACCAAGCCAACATCAAAACTTCACAGCTGATTCACCGCACAATCATCAACCTTCCCCTGAAGAACTACCGCAACATCGTTTGCGCTAACGCGCTGCGTCTGGACTGGAACGAAGTTTTGCCCGCCGAGAAGTGCTCATACATCATGGGTAATCCACCATTCGTAGGGTATTCGAACCACAGCCCAGGACAGAAAGAAGATCGGGCAGCAATCTTTGGTCAAGCTGGTGGGGTTCTCGACTATGTAGCGTGCTGGTATAAGAAATCAGCCGACTATATTGCCGATTTTCCGATTTACTGCGCACTCGTTTCCACAAACTCCATTACCCAAGGACAACAGGTCACCCCACTGTGGAAACCACTCACAGATAGTGGAATTGGCATTGATTTCGCCCATCGATCTTTCCTATGGTCAAGTGAGGGGACTGGCCAGGCATTGGTATATGTGGTCATCATCGGGTTTTCCCACAGCGACACCCGCCAGAAGCTCATCTTTACTGGCAACGATGTGCAGAAAGTAGACCATATCAATGCCTATCTAGCCAATGCCCAAGATACCTTCGTCGAGAGAAGAGTAAAACCTCTCTGTGCTGTTCCCGAAATGGTTGCAGGTGGGAAACCGACTGATGGTGGTTTCCTCATCCTCAACCCTAAGGAGAAGACTCAACTACTCAGTGCTCACCCTGAACTCGAACCATGGGTCAAGAGATTCTCCATGGGTGAAGAGTTCATCAACGGTAAAGACCGTTACTGCCTGTGGTTTGTGGGTATCACTCCTCAGGAGCTCCAAGCCTTCCCTCAAATTGTGTTGGACAGAATCAATGGTGTCAGAGCCATGCGCTTGGCAAGCACAAAGGAAGCCACGCGCAAGAAGGCGGATACTCCCTGGCTTTTCGACGAGGTTCGCCCCCCTGACACACTCACCTACATTGGGGTTCCCAAAGTGTCTTCGGAAAGAAGAAGATACATTCCGCTGGGTTTTGTCAGTAATGGAATGATCCCAGGAGACAAACTGTATTTCGTACCCACGGATTCTCTCTACTATTTTGGGATTCTCATGTCCCAAGTGCATAACGCCTGGATGAGGGTGGTCACTGGACGACTCAAGAGCGACTATCGCTACTCGAATACTATTGTGTACAACAATTTCATGTGGCCGAACCCCACGGACGTGCAGAAAACCAAGATCGAGATGCTGGCCCAGGCCGTACTCGACGCTCGGGAGAAGTACCCGAATGCGACACTCGCCCAGATGTATGACCCTGACAAGGACTACCTGTTCCCGGAGCTAACCAAGGCCCACAAGGAGTTGGATAAAGCCGTTGAGGAAGCCTACGGCGTGAAGTTCAACGGCAACGAAGAAAAGATAGTCGCCCACCTGTTCAAACTCTACGCCGACGCGACCAGCTGATCGTTGCACGGCAATGCCCAGTAAAGACGATGCCCCAGGGGGTTTCGCTGACCAAAGTCGCTACGCCATTATTCCTGGGGCTTGCATGTACTAGGGTACAACATCTGATAGAGCATGTCTATCAACCTGGGTCAATCCTGGTGTCGTACCCTCTAGCCGGTGCGACACCTTGTCAGTCCACGTCGATAGGATATCCAGTGTGAAAACTAACATCACTGTGATCACTGAAGACATTTCGCGACTATTGAGCGCCCCACGGATCGAAGCATATCGAATGCAAACCGTGGAGCAAACACTTGAATCTGCCCTTGACTTATACTGTTGGAACTTGCGCATGTCTGCTGCATTTTATGAGTCTATCCACTATTTAGAAGTTGCCCTTCGCAACACCATTGACACTGCCATGCACACATGGCATCAAGGAAATCATGCAGATGGCGAACCATGGTACCGATGCATATCAACACCGCTGAGGAGTGAAGCTCGTGTCAAAGTGATCAAAGCCATGCATTACGCAACCGAGCAAGGTGCCCGCCAAGAAGTACACGGGCGAGTTCTTACAGAGTTATCGTTTGGGTTCTGGCGATCGCTCTTGTCAGGATCATACAATCGGTCATTATGGGAGCCAATACTTCGGCACTCTTTCCCGCAGGTTCGTCGAGGAAAACTGTTTCATGCCATGGGTGTGTTCTTAACAATAAGGAATCGAATCTCTCATGGAGAACCAATCCACCGTCGAAATCTAGAAGCTGACTATCGTTTGCTTGTGAAGACTTCAGGATTTATTCACCCGTCCCTTCAAGAGTGGATTGTGGGGACATCGCCTATTCCAACCGAGCTAGAAAATCGTCCAGGAATACCTGTATCAAATCTTGTATAATATCTGTGCGGGGTGCCCCCGATTTCATGGGGGATCGACACCCCGTTTCTATGGCAGAAGCAGAGTCTGAGTTGCAGCGATTTCTCCACCAACAGACTCCTCCCTTGTGGCAAATCGCTTGTCTGGATTCCGCGACTTCGCGCGGAATGACGCCACCGCGTCGCTCGGGACCACCACTGATTAACCCTGGGAAATCCATCATTGTGGTGTTGTTGCTTCACCGGCCCCGTCATGCTGCGCGCGAAGCGTCGCAGTATCCAGAAACCACAATCACCACATTGTTGAGTCTGTCTAGCCAACTCACCACCAACAAAGCCCTACAGTCGTGGATAATCGCCTCACTGGACCCGGCGACTTCGCGCAGGGGGACAGGGTTGGGTACAATGTCTTGGCGCGTAAGAAAGGTATCCGATGATCTCGACGAATGATATTAAGAACGGCACGGTGTTAGACCTGGAGGGGCAACTGTGGAGTGTAATCTGGTTCCAGCATCACAAGCCAGGTAAAGGCAACACGGTCGTACGTACCAAACTCAAGCATGTCGTCTCCGGCAAGGTCGTCGACAAGACTTTCAACTCGGACACCAAGGTTGAGGATGCACAAGTTGATCGCCGTGAAATGCAATACCTCTACCAGGATGGTGACGGGTACGTCTTCATGGATACCGATGACTACTCCCAGATGACCCTCACCAACGAGATGGTCGGCGACTCCAAGAACTTCCTTCTCGAAAACGGTACGGCCCTGGTTGCTATCCATGAAGGAAACCCACTGTTCATCGAACTTCCTGCCTCCGTTGAGTTAGAAATCACCTACACCGAGCCAGGGTTGCAGGGGGATCGCTCCAGTGCGGGAACTAAACCAGCCACCTTGGAGACCGGATACCAAATCCAGGTTCCACTGTTCATCACCCAAGGTGAACGGGTGAAAGTGGACACCCGCGACGGGTCGTACATCTCCCGTGTCTGAGGCCCCCAAACGTTCCAGAATGCGCAAGGCGCGCAAGTATGCCCTCGACATCCTGTATTCCGCTGACCTCACTGATGTGAGTGTGGAGGAAGCTATCGACAACTACCGCGGGATGTCCGACCATGACACCCCCGAGTATTCACTCACTCTCGTCAACGGTGTGGTCGATAATGTGGACGTCATCGATGGTTATCTCACACCCAGTCTCGGCAACGACTGGTCGGTGACCCGCATGGCCACCATCGATCGTTGTCTGGCGCGGATCGCCACCTTTGAGATGGTCTTCGCCGACCTCCCACCAGCTGTAGCGATCTCTGAGGCAGTGAGTCTCGCGAAAGAACTCTCCACGCAGGCTTCGGCGTCCTTTTTAACCGGCGCACTCGGCCACGTGGCAACCTTGATCGCGGCGACAGATGAAACTCCACTAAAGACAGGATAAGCTCTAAGACATGACACCATCACACCCTGCACTCCTAGTTTTAGAGGATGGTCGTCATTTTGTTGGTGAGTCTTTCGGTGCTCAAGGGGAGACCTTTGGTGAGGCTGTTTTCTCCACCTCCATGAGCGGTTATCAAGAGACTTTGACCGATCCGAGTTATTGCCGCCAAGTCGTGATCGCCACAGCTCCACACATCGGTAACACGGGATGGAACGATGAGGATGATGAATCAACCCGCATCTGGGTGGCCGGCTATGTCGTGCGTGATTTAAGCCCACGTCCGTCCTCGTGGAGAGCAAACCGGTCTCTCACTGATGAGATGGAAACCCAAGGGGTCGTGGGAATCCAAGGAATAGACACCCGTGCGCTCACCCGCCACTTGCGTGAATGCGGAGCGATGCGTGTGGGGATATCCACCCAAGACCTGGACCCTGATTCTCTGGTCAAAAAGGTACGGGACACTCCCGTCATGGCGGGAGCTGATCTCGCCTGCGAAGTGGGGGTCACCCAACCGTACGTCATCAAAGCCGAGGGGAAGAAGAAGTTCACGGTCGTCGCCCTCGACTTGGGTATCAAATCGATGACCCCCACACTCATGAGTAGGCGCGGGATGGAGGTCCACGTTCTTCCCCCCACCGCCTCTCGAGATGACATCATGGGGCTCAACCCCGATGGGGTGTTCTTCTCTAATGGGCCTGGTGATCCCGCCACAGCAGATGCACAGATGGAACTGCTTCAAACCCTGCTCGGTGAGTTTGTCCCGTACTTTGGCATCTGTTTCGGCTCTCAAATCTTTGGTCGAGCTTTAGGATTCAAGACCTATAAGTTGAAGTACGGTCACCGTGGCATCAACCAACCGGTCAAAGACTTGGGGACCGGCATCGTAGAAATCACTGCCCACAATCATGGGTTCGCGGTGGATGCCCCCATCGGTGAAGATATCGACACCCCGTATGGTCAAGCGCGCGTCAGCCATGTATGTCTCAATGACCAGGTGGTGGAAGGTCTCGAGCTTCGTCGCGATGACACACTCGTGGGTTTTGCGGTGCAATACCACCCGGAAGCTGCTGCTGGGCCTCACGATGCAGGGTACCTCTTTGATCGGTTTGCTTCGATGATGGAGGTAGCTCGTGCCTAGACGTGACGATATTTCCTCGATACTGATCATTGGTTCTGGTCCGATTGTGATCGGGCAAGCCTGCGAATTCGACTATTCGGGCACCCAAGCTTGTCGGGTCCTGCGCGAAGAGGGGTATCGAGTCATCTTGGTCAACTCGAATCCTGCAACGATCATGACCGATCCAGAATTCGCAGATGCAACCTATATTGAACCCATCACTCCCGAGGTGGTGGAGAAGATCATCGCCCAAGAACACCCCGATGCGCTGTTGGCGACCATGGGTGGACAAACCGCTCTCAACACGGCTGTGACCCTCGCCAAGAGCGGGGTTTTAGACAAGTACGGTGTGGAGCTGATCGGCGCTAATATCGACGCGATCGAGCGTGGGGAGGATCGCGAAAAATTCAAAGAAGTCGTTGCCTCGCTCGCTGATCTTTCCGGTGGTGCACCCGAAGTGGCTCGTTCTTTCACCTGTCACACTATTGATGAGGTGGTGGAAGCCGCCACGAAACTCAGCTATCCGGTCGTCTTGCGTCCCTCGTTCACCATGGGCGGTAAAGGTTCAGGTTTCGCTCACGATGAAGAAGAAGTACGCCTCATGGCGGAGATCGGTCTAGATGCCTCACCCACTACAGAAGTGTTGGTGGAAGAATCGATCCTCGGGTGGAAAGAATTCGAACTGGAGGTCATGCGGGATCGCAAAGACAACGTGGTGGTGGTCTGTTCGATCGAAAACCTGGACCCGATGGGAGTACACACCGGTGACTCGATCACGGTTGCACCAGCACTCACCCTGACCGACCGCGAATATCAGCGCCTGCGTGACATTGGGATCGCGGTCATTCGCGCTGTGGGGGTTGATACTGGGGGATGTAACATCCAGTTCGCGGTGAACCCTGACAATGGGCGTATCATCGTCATCGAAATGAATCCGCGAGTGTCACGCTCGTCAGCTCTGGCTTCCAAGGCGACCGGTTTCCCGATCGCCAAGATCGCAGCCAAGGTGGCGGTCGGGTATGCCCTCGACGAGATACCCAACGACATTACTGGTGAAACACCAGCCAGTTTCGAGCCCACCTTGGACTATGTGGTGGTGAAGGTTCCCCGTTTTGCTTTCGAAAAATTCACTGGTGCTGACGATACTCTCACCACCCACATGAAGTCTGTTGGTGAAGCAATGGCGATCGGGCGAAACTTCACTGAGGCTTTGGGTAAGGCGCTTCGATCCTTGGAAGATTCTCGTGCACCGCTCAGACTCAGTGGCCCTCTCATGCAACAACAAGAGGCATTGACCTCAGCAGCTCGCCCCCATGATGGTCGCCTCCAAGACGTGGTTCAAGCCTTCCGCGCAGGGGCTTCTGTGGAGCAAGTACGCGAAGCCACTGGAATCGACCCCTGGTTCCTCGACCAGTTGGTGATCATCCTCGATGTGGCCCACGAGCTCGCTGAGGCTAGCAACGTGGATGAAACCCTGCTTCGCAAGGCTAAACGTCATGGACTCTCTGACGCTCAGATAGCTGAGATTCGCGGGGTCAATGAGCACGAGATTCGTGATCTGCGCTGGAGCTTGAATGTCCGTCCGGTCTACAAAACCGTGGACACCTGTGCTGCCGAGTTTGCTGCCCTCACGCCGTACCACTATTCGACCTATGACGAAGAAACAGAGGTACGCCCGCGAACCAAACCGGCCGTCCTCATCCTTGGGTCTGGGCCGAACCGTATCGGGCAGGGCATCGAATTCGATTATTCCTGTGTCCATGCCTCCATGGCGCTGTCTGGGGCTGGGTACGAAACGATCATGATCAACTGCAATCCTGAGACGGTCTCGACCGACTATGACACCTCAGATCGTCTCTATTTTGAGCCGCTCACCGAAGAAGACGTCGTGGAAGTGTATGCCGCTGAGATGGCGGTTGGTGAGATCGCTGGGGTGATCGTACAACTCGGTGGACAGACCCCGCTAAAACTCGCTCGTGGGCTCGAAGTTGCGGGGCTCCCGCTCGTGGGAACCTCCCCGGCGGCCATCGACTTGGCGGAGGATCGTGGAGAATTCGGTGAAGTCCTCCGCTTGGCTTACCTACCTGCTCCACGGTTCGATATGGCGACCTCCTCTGCTGATGCATTGACGATTGCTTCGAGATTGGGATACCCGGTGTTGGTGCGCCCCAGTTATGTGCTCGGTGGGCGAGGAATGGAAATCGTCTATGACGACTCGACACTCACCACCTATGTGACCACCGTGACTGTGGCCTCGGAAGCTAATCCGGTCATGATCGACAAATTCCTCGATGATGCCACCGAGATTGATGTCGATGCCCTCTATGACGGCACTGATCTTTACATCGGCGGGATCATGGAACACATCGAGGAAGCAGGTGTTCACTCTGGTGACTCCGCGTGTGTTCTGCCACCGATCACGCTCGGTTCGGAAGTGATCGAGCGTATTCGTACCTCCACGTTAGCGATCGCTGAAGGGGTCGGAGTCTGCGGGCTCCTCAACATCCAGTACGCGCTGGCGGGCAACACTCTCTATGTCTTAGAGGCTAACCCGCGCGCTTCGCGTACGGTGCCTTTCGTCTCGAAGGCCACCAATGTTCAACTCGCGAAAGCAGCAGCACTCATCATGATGGGTTCCACGATTGCTGACTTGCGTACTTTGGGAATGCTGAACCCCGACTCAGATGGGTCCACCCCGCCCGAGACCACACCGGTCGCGGTCAAAGAAGCAGTCATGCCCTTCAACCGTTTCCACACCACCGAGGGGCAATCAGTCGACACCCTGCTCGGTCCCGAGATGCGCTCCACCGGTGAAGTCATGGGGTTAGATTCGAACTTCGGGATCGCGTTCGCCAAGAGCCAAACCGCCTCCTATGGGTCACTGCCCACCTCAGGGCGGGTCTTCGTGTCGGTGGCCAACTCGGATAAGCGTCACGCTGTATTGCCGGTACAAATGCTCGCTGACATGGGGTTCGAGATATTGGCGACCACGGGAACATCACAGATTCTTTCCCGCAACGGGATCGATGTTCACACTGTACGTAAACGTTCCGAAGGTGAAGGCCCTGAGGGTGAAAAAACCGTGGTCGACCTAGTGCTCTCTCACGAGGTGGATCTGGTGATCAACACCCCGTACTCGGGTGCGAGTTCAGGATCTACTCGCCGTGATGGGTACGGGATACGCTCGGCTGCCATCATGGCGGATATTCCGTGTGTGACCACGATCCAGGGGCTGATTGCTGTGGTTCAAGGGATCTCTGCAGCACGCAAGGATGCTTTGAGCGTACGTCCACTGCAGCAGTGGGCTGAGATGATGCGGCCTACTCCATGAGATCGACACTGTTGAGTGGAGGGTACTCGGCCCTGCTTCGACCGATCTTGTTTCGCTCACACAACAGTGATGCGGAAAAAATCCATGAAGACATGATTGCGGTGTTAGAGAAACTAGCACCCACACCGGTAGCATATTTGGCGAAGTTCGCTGTTGGCACGCCACGAACGTCTGTCGACGTGGCAGGGGTGTCCTTCCCTGGACGGGTCGGGTTGGCTGCGGGTTTGGATAAGGATGGTCGCGCAGCTCGAATCTGGTCGTCGCTAGGTTTCGGTTTCGCAGAATTAGGTACGGTCACTGCTCAAGGCCAAGACGGTAATCCGAAACCACGGGTGTTTCGGTTGAAGAAATCCCAAGCGCTGATCAACCGTATGGGGTTCAATAACTTGGGTGTGCAGGCTTTGGCAGCGCGCCTGGAAGGTTGGGGGGTACGACGTGGTCAGCGCACTCTCGGACTACCGCTAGGGATCTCGATCGGGAAAACCAAGATCGTGGAACTCGACCAGGCTATTGATGATTATCTGGCGAGTTTGACCGCGATCCAGCCGTACGCGGACTATGTGGCGGTCAATATTTCGAGCCCGAATACCCCAGGACTGCGCCAGCTCCAAGACAAGACTCACGTCCATGATCTCGTGTCTGGGTTGGTGACGGCAGCCCAAGATCTTGATCCCACTCCCGTACCGATCTTTGTGAAAGTCGCCCCCGACCTGGATGCCGCCCAGCTTGATGAATTTCTGGAAGCAGCGGTGAACGCTGGAGCCTCAGGAATCATTGCGACGAACACGACACTCTCGCGTGAGGGAATTCATCCCACAGATCAGGGGTTGTCCCGCCAAGAAGGGGGACTCTCGGGTGGGCCGCTAACTGCTCGGGCTCGCAATGTGGTGGGGCGAGCGGTGAGCTCGGGTTTGCCAGTGATCGCTTCGGGGGGAATCATGAGTGTGGCTGATGCTCAAGCGATTTTTGATCTCGGGGCGCAACTCGTTCAGGTTTATACAGGATTCATCTATTCAGGGCCCGGTCTCGTGGCAGGGATCAATGAAAGTATCGACAAACAAGCACGCGGGAGAGAACATGACATACTTTGAGCGCTTGTCGCGCCGCTGCGAAGAAACAGCCGGAATCTGTGTCGGGATCGATCCACACGGTGGTGTTCTGGATACTTGGTCAATGAGCCATGACGTCCACGGCGTGGAGAGGTTTGCGATGGGTGTGATCGAGGCTCTCGGTGACCAGGTGGCAGCCTTCAAACCCCAGTCGGCCTTCTTCGAAATGTGGGGATCACCAGGAATAGCTGTGCTCGAAAGGTGTATCTCGGCGATTCGTGAAACCGGTGCACTGGTGATACTGGATGTGAAACGCGGCGATATTGGTTCGACGATGCAGGCATACGCTCAGGCTTATCTGGGTGACGGCCCGCTCGGGGTGGACGCGATCACGGTGAGTCCCTATCTGGGTTTCGGGGCTTTACAGCCTGCCTTCGAGATGGCACTCAATCATGGCAGGGGAGTGTACGTACTGGCGCGTACGTCGAATCCGGAAGGTGCCGATATTCAACTCGGATCAACACATGGCGGGGCCCAGGTCGCTCAGGGAATCGTGGATCAAGGGCAAGCCTGGAATGATATGGCTGGAGCCAATGTCGTATCACTCGTCGTCGGTGGTACCCACGCTGATCTAGGGATCGACCTCACCGAGTTCACATCATCCCTGCTCATCCCCGGTATCGGCACCCAAGGAGGAACCATCTCAGGGTTGGAATCATCCATGGGTGGTACGCAGGCAGTGTTACTCCCCTCAGTGAGTCGTGAGGTGTTGATGGCCGGCCCTGATCCCCAGGGTTTACGTGACGCAGTGAGCAGAGTCCTCCCCAGTTAACCTCAAGTTTCCTTTTTTTTTTTTTTTTTTTTGAACATAGGGTTGGGTTATGGATACTTTCAAGAAACTCTCTGTGGCAATAATCGGTGCGCTTGCAGGTCTGCTGGCACTCGCAGGATGCTCGGGTGGAACAGGACCTCAGATCAACACCTGGTTAGATTTCGCACAAGCAGTCAAAGACCGCTCTGCGATGAATTGCACCATCACGATGCCTGACGGGCAACCCTTTATTGTGCAAACAACACAGGGGTGGACATCCATTCATGAATACTCTCAACAAGAATTCTGTTCCCCAGGTTACATACGTGGCCCACGTGGCTGCGTACAAAGTGGCAGCCATGCATGGGCACTCCCCGACCACAATATCTACCTACTGGATATTTACTCGGATTCTTATCCATTGGACGAAGATTCCGACTGTCATTTGTGCGGTCAGTGGTCGGGTGAAAGCCCAGAGATCAGAGCCGGTGACCAGGGGTCAGTCAGAGAAGGAGGATTCTACGACCTCGAAGACCTCCGTGGATACAATGATTTCTACATCACCTGGGGCTCGAGTGAGGAGATCGAAGACTGGCTGCGTGATCCGGCATGGGTGGATTCGACGTCCTTCGATTTCTATGGGGCGACCCTCAGCTGCGGCCCAGTGACGGATTCACTGTTCGATCTACCAACCGGGGTTGATTTCTATTAACCGGCGGGTGATGATCAATCACGACAGGTGGTCGCCCTCGTGGATAATGTGAATTCTGGATTCTGCGAGTCGCTTCGCTCCGCAGAATGACACCAACCATGTCACCCTGCGCGAAGTCGCAGGGTCTAGAACCCACACTGACTACCAACGGGAGTCTGCTGAATTCACTCACCACCAACAGACTCCACAACCCCGGCAAACCCCATACCTGGATTCTGCGAGTCGCTTCGCTCCGCAGAATGACACCAACCATGTCACCCTGCGCGAAGTCGCAGGGTCTAGAACCCACACTGACTACCAACGGGAGTCTGCCGAATTCACTCACCACCAACAGACTCCACAACCCCGGCAAACCCCATACCTGGATTCTGTTCCTCACTTCGCTCCGCAGAATGACACCAACCATGTCACCCTGCGCGAAGTCGCAGGGTCTAGAACCCACACTGACCACCAATGGGAGTCTGCTGAATTCACTCACCACCAACAGACTCCACAACCCCGGCAAACCCCATACCTGGATTCTGTTCCTCACTTCGTTCGTCAACCACTTCCTTGGTTTCGGGATAGTGCGCAAGCGCGCTCTCCGCTCAACCTGCGTCATGGTGTGACTTCGCGCAGAAAGATGGGGGTCGGTGATGACCGTCCGCAGAATGACGGTGGTGGTTGTTTGCTCGACCATTGAAGGTGACAGGGTGAGCGTTGCCACACTGGTCGGTGAGTTTTGGTACACTCGTAGGTCGGCTGCGGGACCGTAGCTCAGCTGGTCAGAGCAGGGGACTCATAATCCCTTGGTCGAGGGTTCGAGCCCCTCCGGTCCCACCGTCAAACCCCTAGTCAACCAATGGTCAGTGGCATAGAAAATCCTTTGCTACCCATAGGTACTAAGAGTATGGCCCACCTCATGGCCCACCAGAATCGGGAACTGGCTACAGTGGAAGCTCTGGCCAGTCATCACGTGGTTCAATGGGGTCGTCAGGACATATCATTGCGGACCAACAGCGTCCGGCCCCGTGGTGTTCTTCGATACCCTGATAGGCGAATCCTGTACGCTGAGCGATCCATGCAGAGGGTAAATTCCCCACCATCGCATGCCACCACACACGACGAGCCTGCAGAGGAAAGACAGGATTAAAAGCCAGGACAATCAGTGTGGCTACTGCAGCTCTCATGATTCCGTGACCACGCGCACCAGCGCCGAGCCACCATCCAATCTCCAATTCGCCATCGCCGAGCCGCTTGTACCCAATACTTCCCCACAGCCCTGCCAGGGATGATTCACCGTTGATGTGAACACTCCAGACCAGTTCTGGACCTTCACGCAGCGATGAGTACGTGCCCTCAGCGACTTCATTCCAGGCCGGTAGGACATAGTCGCCAACAAATCCTTCAGCATCGTGGAAGGTATAAGGCGTGGGCACAGTTGTCCACCACTGGATTTCCGGATCTTGACACAACTCATAGACTCGATCAACATCCGACGAGGAGAAGGGTTGCAATGCAATCTCAAGCCCACCACGGGTAGTCGTGGCTAGGTCAGAGATGACAGTCACGGAAGGGGTACGTTCGTAGGGTTGCGGCGCTGGTGAGAGTGACGGAGAGCTTCTTGAATCTCTTGGACAGAAACCCCTAGCTTGTTTTGACGACTAAAAGAGATGAAGAGGACAGCTGTCAAAGCGAGCAGGCCAACCATACCCAGTCCGTACATCAACAGGCCATAGGCTCCACTGTCTCGCTCCAGGAGCAGACCTGCCGCAGCTCCAACACTAAAACCTAGAACAATCCCAATAGTCATTTCCCTGAGCCGTACGCTCTTCTTCCACTTAATGAATTGGGGAATGTCCAGTTCGCGAGAGAAATCATCGGGGAGAATGTCTGCAAGTAGTTTCATGAAAGGCTCCTTCATATCAGATCCCATTGTCCCACAAAAATATGGCTCCCAAGCCCTAGAGTGACGCCAATACCCAAGTGACCTTCACCGAATCATTGACCTTAATATCTTCAGGTGAAATATCCATGGCTGCTTCTGGTGCTGCTGCACCTCGCATCGGCTTTGCTTCCACAGCGAGTCTTGTGGCGGAATAGATGTGGTGTTCACTCCAGTTATAGTCGATGCTGATGATGTCACCGAGGGTCACACCAGCAGCATCTGCCAGGATGCGTGCTTTCCATAGAGCATCCTCGACACCGCGAGTCAGCAATTCTTCGCGTACGGCGTTCTTATCTTTCACTGAGAACATGATGGACAGATGTGGTTTGGCTTCACATGATCCGATGGCGGCAAGAGTGAGAGACAATTTCTCCATATCGAGATCAAATTCAAGGTGGAGGGAGTGGGCCGCCCGATATCCAGCAAACTGTTGATGCCAATGACCATCATTGTCATGGAAGCTGTCATACTTGGTCTCCACCGCAAAATGTGTGGTTTTGAGTGCTGACTTGTCGTGCCCAGCACTCATCAGTGATGCGCGAATCTCTTCAAGTTGCTCGGTGGAGCGCACCATGGTCGCATCATAGAGCTGCTCAACTGCTTCAAGGTTGAACTCCACAACAATTAAGTCTGGGGTAGCTGTGGCTTGACCCACCCCTTTAACAACAATCTTGTTCTTAGCCATATGGTGTCCTTTGTTCACAGTTTCGGTGAGGTGACTCTCCTGGCGGGACGAATGGGTGTGACCTGACTTCCCGTTGCGATGTGCTAGAGCCGTGACGGAGGGGTTGGGGTGCCGTCAAGGCTCTCTTCGCCACCACCGTCGCCGCCACCACCGTCGTCGCCGCCTCCGCCGCCACCCTCGTCTTCACTGCCTTCCCCGCCGCCACCTTCACCTTCACCATCGCCATCACCTTCTCCTTCACCTTCTCCATCACCTTGGCACTGCACTGGTGGGGGAGGAGGCATGTCAGGAGCTTCAGAGAAGATGAGAATAGCGATGAGCAGAGCTGTGGCAGCCAACAACAACATGAGCAACCACGAGGAAAGCAAGGTTAACCAACCACCACGATCGCGTCGCCCTGGCCACGGCAGGGGCCATACTCGAGATAGACCTGGAGTGAAACGTTCAGCCCAATGGAGTCGATAATTGGGACCAGAGGGGTCGGACAAGGGCAGATGAGAACTAAGATCCACTTCCATGAGGATTCGATGCGCCTCTTTCACTGCTCCAGGTGTTTGGTCGAAAGCTAAAGCGACCCAGGGGGACAAGGGTGCGCCATCGACAGCATGAGGATCATCGTCCTCGCAGCGAAACTTACCGCCCAACCTGCCCATATCTTGATCCAAACCACCACGAGCAATGACAGTGTCGATGTCCATGCGATCGACTTCACCAGCCAATCGATCGCGAGCTGCTGGATCACCGGCAGCACCCTTGCTGAGCATGAGAACCATGACCGGGTCATCAGCCATCTCTTCGTACGCGAGATAGGCAACCCCTGATGCTGAGGCCACAAGCCTCTCTGTTGGCCAAAAATCACCAATTTTGGCTGGATCCACTGGATGGAGCGGATAGGTGATGATCTCGTCATGATCGAGTGCAACATCGCGACCATCTCCCAGGTCGTCGTCGGTCGGCTGTGATGCGAATCCACTAGCTAATTCAGCGAAGTCAAGGTTGGCAGTTGTACATCCCACCAGTGGTTCACTGGGGGGATTCTGGAGTGCCATGGACGGAGAAGTAGCGGTCGATGAACCAGGTACATGGTCTTGTTGCGTGCTCATAACACCTACTAGTGTGCCCTATTTCGGTGTCTGATACGCAATCCAGTGTTCATGTGGCGGCAAAGTGAGCACGAATGAGCCAAGTCACGGTATCGTTGATCCAGACGTTATGAACGATTTCCAGGAGGACGCGTGACAAACCCACCCACCCAGGTTTCCAAACAGTCGACTCAAGATGCCTCCCAACTCTTGGCAGAAGCAATATCGCAGGTGCAAAGAGTCATCGTTGGCCAGGAACATATGGTTGAACAGCTCATGGTCGCTCTGTTGGCCAAAGGACACTGCCTGTTGGAAGGCGTACCTGGTACTGCGAAGACTCTCGCTGTGCGCTCCTTTGCCACAGTTGTGGGAGGAGACTTCGCACGCATTCAGTTCACCCCCGATCTCGTACCTTCCGACATCGTGGGTACAAGAATCTACTCTGCGTCAAAAGAAAAGTTTGATATTCAACTCGGGCCTGTTTTCGTTAACTTCGTCCTCGCTGATGAAATCAACCGCGCACCAGCAAAAGTTCAGTCAGCAATGTTGGAGATCATGGCGGAAAAGCAGGTGTCAATTGGTGGGCGCACCTATCCCGCCCCAGACCCGTTCATTGTGATTGCAACCCAGAACCCTGTTGAATCTGAGGGTGTCTATCCTCTTCCAGAAGCCCAGCGTGACCGATTCCTTCTCAAAGTCGATGTGGACTACCCCCGTGGTAATGAAGAGTTTGAGATCCTACGCAGAATGTCGGTGAAGGCTCCTGAACCGAATCCTGTCCTCGACCCAGAAATCGTCAGAACCCTCCAAGATCAAGCTTCTGCCATCTTTGTCCATAACCTGGTCGCAGAATACATCGTACGCTTGGTTCTGGCAACCAGGCGTCCCAGTGACTTCAACATGCCGGATTTAGCTAACGTCATTTCCATCGGGTGCTCCTCGCGTGCCACCTTAGGCCTGGTGGCCGCTGCACGCGCCCTCGCTCTCATCCATGGGCGTGACTACGTTCTTCCCACTGATGTTCAAGCGGTGGCAGTTGATGTGATGGCCCACAGGATCCTGCTCTCCTTTGATGCTGTTGCTGACAACGTTGCTCCTGCGCAGGTGATCGAACGTATTGTTGCCATGGTTCCTTCACCCACACCAGTGTGGAATAGTCAGGACTAAGATTCGTTGAGTTCCACATGACACAGATCGCCTTTGCACCACCGGAGCAGGTTTCACAAGCTGTTTCTTCTATTGTCAATGAACCAACAGGTGCTACCGTCCCTTTAAGCAAACTCGCTCCTGAAGCGGCGCTCAAGCGCTTGGAGTTAACTATTGTTCGGCGTCTCGAAGGCTTCCTCCAAGGAGATCACCTTGGACTACTTCCTGGGCCTGGTTCAGACACCAGCGATGCGCGACTCTATGTTCCAGGGCAAGACGACATTCGCCGCATGGATTGGGCTGTGACAGCGCGGACAACTATTCCGCACGTACGGGACACCATTGCTGATCGGGAACTGGAAGTCTGGGCTTTGATTGATGTCACCCCATCGATGAACTGGGGGACTGCAGGAATCACGAAGAGAGACCTTGGTATTGCTGCTGTAGCAACCATTGGGTTCCTCTCGCAAAAGATTGGTGATCGCTTTGGTGGGCTGATTATGGATCCGGGCGATGTGACAAGAATTCCGGCCCGCTCTGGTCGCATGGCTCTCTACGGATTGCTACGCCGAATGCTTGCCCATCCTATTGTTCACGACAATACTGACGGCCCCATGGATGTGGCTGCAGGCCTTGAACATTTGGCACGTACGCAAAGAAGGCGCGGGCTTCGTATCGTTGTCTCTGACTTCCTCACCTCAGGAGATATTGAATTGAACCCGAACGTGGAATTGGTTTGGGAGAGACCATTGCGGAAACTTTCAGTACGCAACCAAGTGATCTGTGTAGAAGTGGTTGATCAAAGAGAACTTGAATTTCCTGATCTCGGTGAGATTCTCATTAGAGACCCGGAAACAGATTTTAATCGCTATGTTAATACCTCTGATCATCGTGCTCGTGAGCGTCTCAATGCAGCAACCCGTGCACAACGTGAAAGAATTCGGGTAGGCATTCGTCGCTGTGGGGCTGCCCATATTCAACTGCGAACAGATCGTGATTGGGTGGAAGAGATCGCTCGATTTGTGCTCACTTATCGAAGGTTAGCGAGCCAATTGCATACTCCACCGCAGGGGGTGAGCAGGTAATCATGGACATTCCTTTTTATGGTTTTCTTGCCCCAGGCCGCTTGTGGTGGCTCGTGATCGTCCCTATTCTCATCATTGCGTACATCATCATTGTCCGAAAGAGAGCCCAGCATGCGATGCGATATACCAACACCACTGTGTTGGGTGAGGTTCTGCCCAAACAGTCCCAGTGGCTACGCCATGTCATTGTGACCCTGTCTGTGATGTCCGTTATTGCCTTGGGTCTAGCTTGGGCGCGCCCCATGGGTATCGACAAGGTCCCTCAAGAGAGGGCCACTGTTGTCATGATCATTGATGTGTCCTGGTCCATGACCGCCACTGACGTACCTCCAAGTCGCTTCGAAGCAGCCAAGGAGCAGGCCGTCAAGTTCATTGAAGGTATGCCTCAAGGTTTCAATGTTGCGGTCGTGTCCCTATCGGGGAGTTCAGCCGTACGCCTTCCACCAGTAGCAGACCATTCTGCAGCCAGTCGTGCTATCGAAGCCCTAGTGAATCAGGATTCCTCAGCAGTCGGAGATGCCATCATGGCTGGGTTGGTCGCCATTGATCAAGCTCCTGACGGAAAGTCTGACGAGATCCCTGCGATCATGGTGATGCTCTCAGATGGTGGAAACACTAGTGGCCAGGCCCCCTTGCAGGCAGCGAAAGAAGCCGGGGATAGAGGTATCCCGATTTACACCATTGCTTTCGGGACTGAGAATGGATATGTTGACCTCGACGGGGAGAGACACCGAGTTCCTCCCGATCATAAACTCATGCAAGAGATAGCTGAGCTGTCCGAGGGAAAATATTTCACCGCTGACAATGTTTCCCAATTGTCAAGTGCGTATTCGGCAATACATTCACAAGTGGGTTATGTAGAAGCCAAGAGAGAAATCACTGCGACAGCTGCAGGACTGGGACTCATCTTCGCTTTTGTCGCTGCTCTAGGAGCAGTCATGTTGGGAGTGAGGTTTCGATAATGATGGTATTGCTGGAACTAGGTTTTATGCGCCCCCACAGGCTCTGGGGTCTTGCGCTGGTCCCCTCGCTGTTGTTGTTGTACATTTTGTGGAACCTGATGAAAAGAACCAAGGCTTCCAAGGATCGAAGTTCCTTGGAGCTACTTTTCCCCAAACGTCGCGCATGGAAGAGACATATTGCCGTCGTAGCTGCCATCGCCACCATAGGTTCTCTCACCATAGCCTGGGCTACCCCTAATGGATATGTTAATGTTCCCCGAGATCGAGCAACTGTCTTTGTTATCGTCGATGTCTCATTGTCCATGGAAGCCGATGATGTGGCACCCACTCGGATCAAGGCTGCCCAAGAGGCTGTGAAAGATTTTGTTGATGAACTCCCTCCTGGGTTTAATGTGTCGCTGATTTCTTTCGCTGCCTCAGCTGTGATGGTGGTTCCTCCCACCGCCAATAGGAACGACATCTATTACGCAGTCGATGGTTTGAAACTTCGCCAATCAACAGCGATTGGAGATAGCATCTATGCTGCTCTGGATGGGATAGCCCTGATCCCACCAGATCCCGATCATCCTGGTGAGAAAGCACCCGTGGCAGTGGTTCTCCTCTCCGATGGTGAATCCAATACTGGCCGTGACTCCGCCGAAGCCGCCAAAGTAGCTAAAGAAATGGAAGTACCAGTTTTCACAATTGCCTATGGAACACCACACGGTTACATCATGGATGGAAACCAACGAAATCCGGTACCTGTGAACAAGGAAGAGCTTCGACGGATTGCTCAGATTTCGGGTGGGAAAGCATATACAGCCGAGTCGATGTCCCAACTGCAAGAAGTCTATTCAGGGATCTCTCGATCTGTTGGTTACGTCAAGGAAGAAAAAGAGATCACTGAGCGATTCGTTGGGTATGCTTGCATTCTGGGAGTCCTTTCCTTGCTTGGTGTCATGTCACTTGCTGCGAGATGGCCGTGAGCCAGACTCCTATTGCCCAAAATCTTGATGCAGTTCTAGCCAGTATTGCCGAAGCATGTCTGCGTGCAGGGCGTCACGACAACGATGTACGCGTACTGCCAGTGTCAAAGACCCAACCACTTAGCGTAATCCGTGAAGCCATGGCAGCAGGATGTAGAAGTTTTGGGGAGAATCGTGTTCAAGATATGGCAGCCAAAGCCGAGCAGTGTCCACAAGCTTCCTGGGAGATGATTGGACATCTTCAACACAACAAGGCTCGTGCAGCTGTTCGGGTGATGAGTATGCTGCATTCCCTTGACAGCCTTGAGCTGGCCCGCAAGCTCCATGTGGCGTGCTCCGAGCTAAACCGTACCTTAGACGTCTTGGTGCAGGTCAACACTTCGGGTGAATCCACCAAATATGGGATTCCCGCCCATGAGGTGATGGATTTTACTGGTCACCTGAGTAACTTCCCGCTGCTCAAACCTCGAGGACTCATGACCATTGCCCATCCGTCGAGAGATCTTGCTGCACATGGGTTTGACGTATTAGCACGGCTGCGTACCCAACTCCAGGACCGTGATGGCCCCATATGGAGTGAACTTTCCATGGGCATGAGCGGAGACTTCGACCTGGCGATAGCCCACGGTTCAACCTGCGTACGGATCGGGACTGCGATCTTTGGTTCTCGCCATGTGCAATGATCGCAATCACTACAACAGCGTCATGGTGAGGGATTCAAACCCCAACATCGAGAAAGAAAGTCAATAATCGAGGTGTACGCCTGTTCAATGGTGGCTCCTTGGCGGAAACCATGGCCCTCAGCGGGGAAAATGACCAATTCAGCATCGATGTTGTGCACTTGAGCTGCTTCATACATCGCTAACGCTTGGGCGGGGGGAACAACTGTGTCATCTTCGCCTTGAAGCAGAAGCAAAGAACCACGGATGTTTGTGACATGGTGAACTGGAGAACGCTCCACCCAAACCGGGTCATGGGCACTCGTTGCTCCAATGAGAGCACTCGTGTAATGGCTCTCAAATCTTTCACTATGGCGATCAAGAAGCTCCAGATCTGCAATTCCATACACCGATATTCCCCCGGAGAAGAAAGAAGTGGTTGTCAATGCCCGCAGCACCGTAAATCCGCCAGCTGAACTCCCCATAATGGCAAGACGGTTCTCATCTGCTTTCCCTTGGCGTACGATCTCTTGGGCGGCATCAACACAATCATCAACATCCGTGATTCCCCAGTAGCCATTGAGGGATTCTCGCGCTGCACGCCCCAGGGTCGAGGAACCTGCATAGTTGACATCAAGTATACCTATTCCTCGGCTCGTGAAAAACTGCTTGATCAGTGAAAACGCATTCGTAGAGAAGCTCGTAGGTCCACTGTGGGCTAGGACCAACAACGGTGGAGCCTCATCTTCTGTTGTGGGTGGATAAAACCATGCAGAGGCGCGGCGGCACGGTTCACCGCCAGGAGCAGTCCAGGTATGGTGGCGCCCAATGCTTATCGTCTCTCCAGGGAGGCAGACCTCAGATTCGTACGCCAATGGTGTTGATGTACCTGTTGCCCAGTCCAAGCAACTCAATGTGGAGCTCTGGGTGGGTGTGGCAAAACTTACTACTGACATGTTGTTGGCTGCTGGGCTCACATGACTCGTGGAATAAACCCCCAAAGTATTCAGGTTCCCTGTGGAATCAAGCATGCCGAGATGGGACATCCCATCGACCCACCAGGAACAGCCAATCCCTTGGTCCACGAGGGCGTAAGGTGGTGACTCCATCACCCATGGTGGTTCACAAAAGTCATAGCAGTGATCATGGAGTCTCGTGATGGTTCCCTCCTGCCAGCGGTAAAAATTCCAAAAACCGGATTCATCACGCAGGAAGATCAAAGACTTCCCAGACTCCCATTGGGGATGGAGATTCGAAACACCCTCACCACCATCGACTTCCTCAATTTCTCCACCAGGGGACATCACCATAATCCGAGTCGTGTCCCAGGGCATATAACCGTGATCGTACTCCATCCAAGAAATCCAGCCATCACTAGAGACGGCTGGGGAGAAGTAGAAATCGGCGCGATCAGACAGGGTGCGGCTGATACATCCCTGGGCAAGATCAATGACAACCAGAGATTCAGGGTTGGTGGCATGCGGGTCTTCTCGTACGCACACCACTTCGTGATTGCTCAAGAAAGTGAATCCGGCATAATGTGCCTGGTCTAACCCGGTCAATGGCCGAGTATCATGAGAATCTTTCACCCACACCTGAGAAGTCAAGCGATCGTAGTAGCACAGATCTTCCCCTCGAAACCCGAGAGCACCACCACCATAGGAGTGGATGGATGTTCTCAGATCCGCTTCCGGCGTGAGATCGTGTACCCCTGACTGGTCTCGGGTGACCAGGGTGGTTCGTCCCTTGTCGCGTGGATCCGACTGGAGCCAGAACCCTTGGGAATTAGTGATGAAACCCTCACCCAAACGAAGTCGGCCATACCCGAGCTCCCTGGCTAAGACCAGCGAAGACGATTCACGATGATTTGCCATGTGTTGACTCTACTAGAGCTCAGGTCCTGCTCTGAGGTGGGATACCATATGATGGTGAACATCACCTTCAATGATCAGGGTCTCATTGTGGCTGTCGTCCAAGAGCGCACCACGAACCAGGTACTCATGGTGGCCTGGATGGATAGTGAGGCACTTCGTCGTACACTCCACACCCGTCAAGCCACCTATTGGTCTCGGTCTCGTGGGACGTACTGGGTGAAGGGAGAGACTTCGGGCCACACTCAATATGTCCATGAGGTTCGTGTAGATTGTGACCGTGATGCCCTCCTGGTGATTGTTGATCAGGTAGGTCCAGCATGTCACACCAATGCTGCGACATGCTTTGATGTTTTTGAACCGCTGGAACTCACTACTGGTCAAGGAGGGTGAATGGCACTGTTCATCCCTAGTCCCTCAGTTGGGGTCTGGTACCTGGGCCCTATCCCGCTGCGTGGGTATGCTTTGTCGATCCTCACCGGGATCGTCATCGCCTTCTTTTGGGTGCGACACCGGTGGAAGTCGACAGGGGAGAGTGTTGAAAAATTCGAGAATCTTGTCCTGATTTCTATTGTGCTAGGAATTGTGGGCGCGCGAATTTATTGGATCATCATTGAATGGCCACGATACTTTTCACCCACGGGCACATGGTATCGAATCTTCTTTGTGTGGGAGGGAGGATTAGGCATCTTAGGCGGCATCACTTTCGGGTTCCTCTCGGCACTGCTCCTGTCGAGGCTCTATCGTTTCTCTTTTAGGACCATTGCTGACACGGTAGCACCGGCGTTCCTTCTCGCTCAGGGAATCGGACGACTAGGCAACTGGTGGAATCAGGAACTCTATGGAAAACCGACCACTCTCCCATGGGCTCTCGAAATTGACTACCAGCATCGAGTGAGCGGCTATGGGCAATTCGCCACCTTCCATCCCACGTTTCTTTACGAGATGTTGTGGAATTTCGCAGGTGTTGGGTTACTCATCTGGATCGGGAAGAAAGCTCGCATCGGTAGCGGGATCCTCTTTGGTGCCTACTTGGTCATCTATTCGTGTGGACGGTTCTGGATCGAGTTACTGCGCATAGATCCTGTTCACCATCTCGGCGGATGGAGAGTCAATAGCTGGGTGGTGCTAGCGGTGTTCCTGATCGGAGTGACGATCTTAGTCCTGGCTATTCGCCGAGAAAGGTCGAAGATGAGGACTTCACTAGACTAAGCTAATCCTGGTTATCCAAGGCTTTCGAGGCCAGGTACGTCCCGTACTGAAAACAAGGAGCGAGTTGTGTCTTTCGTCCACCTTCATGTCCACACGGAATACTCCATGTTGGATGGTGCGGCTAAAACGGGAGCACTCATCAAAGAAGCTGAGCGCATGGGGATGCCGGCTATCGCTATGACCGATCATGGGAATATGTTCGGAGCCTACGAATTCTATACTGCTGCTGCGAGCTCGAGTGTGAAACCGATCATCGGGATCGAAGCCTATGTGGCTCCTAGTACGCGGCAATCTCGCGAACAAGAGTTCTGGGCCAGTGGGAAACGCGAAGCTCAAGATGTTGATCTTGAAGGCGGGAAAGATGTCGCTGGGGGAGGTCGCTACACCCATATGACTCTGCTGGCGCGCAATGCGACAGGATTACACAACCTCTTCCGGTTGAGTTCACTGGCAAGCTTTGAGGGTTACTACATGAAACCCCGCATGGATATGGACATCATTACCCAATATAGTGAAGGTCTCATGGGTACGACCGGATGTCCCTCTGGTGCAGTGCAAACCAGACTACGGTTGGGCCAGTACGATGAGGCGCGGGAGGTTGCTGCCACCTATCGTGACATCCTAGGAGCCGACAACTACTTTGTGGAACTGATGGACCATGGGATTGAGATTGAATCCGTGGTTCGCAGTGACCTATTGAAGCTGGCGAAGGATCTGAATTTACGCCTCGTAGCGACCAATGATTCACACTATGTCACTGCCGATCAGGCTGATGCTCACGACAACCTGCTGTGTATAGGGGTAGGGCGCAATAAGTCCGATGAAAAGAGATTCAGGTTCTCAGGGTCAGGGTATTATCTTCGCTCCCCAATGGAGATGCAGGAGCTCTTCTATGACGTGGGTGAAGCCTGTTCGACCACCCTCGATATCGCTGAGAGAGTCGAATCTTATGAGGAGGTGTTTGCCCGCGTTGACCGCATGCCGCAGTTTAAAGTTCCTGAGGGTGAAACCCAGGTGACTTGGCTTCGCAAGAAGCTTGAAGAGGGAATGAATCTTCGCTACGGAGATGATGTCCCTGTTTCAGTACGCGAGCGCGTCAAGGCAGAGTTAGCAGTCATTGAACCTTTAGGTTTTTCGGCCTACTTTTTGGTGGTCTCCGATATTTGCCGTTTTGCCCGAGAATCCGGGATTCGCGTAGGACCTGGACGTGGTTCAGCAACCGGGTCAATGGTGGCCTATTTAACTCGTATCACTGAACTCGATCCGATCAAACATGGTCTGATTTTTGAAAGGTTCCTCAACCCTGATCGTGTTTCTCCCCCTGATGTTGATCTGGATGTTGACGATCGTAAACGTGACAGAGTCCTCGCGTACTTGTCGCACACCTATGGTGAGGAATACACAGCACAAGTCAATACGTTCAATGCCATCAAAGCCAAAAACGCGATCAAAGATTCGGCGCGAATCCTGGAAAAGCCTTTCCAACTTGGTGAAAAGATTGTCAAAACTATGCCCCATGATCCTCAAGGAAAACTCACCTTGGGTGATTTCTTTGATACGGCTCATGAGCGATACCCCGAGGCTCAGGATTTCAGGGCACTGTACGAATCCGATGGGGAAGTCAGTGAAGTTGTCGATACCGGTCGAGGAATCGAGGGCCTCATTCGTGGGACAGGAGTACATGCCGCTGCTGTTATTCTCAGTTCCGAACCTCTGATGGATGTTATTCCCCTACATATGCGTGACGACGGTGTACGGCTGACCGGTTTTTCGTACCCTCAATGTGAAGAAATGGGACTGATGAAGATGGACGTCTTGGGGTTGAGAAACCTTGGGATCATCGATCACGCTATTGCGCTCATTAAAGAGAATCGTGGCATAGATGTTGAAGTTTTGGATCTGAGTCTCGACGACCCGAAAACCTATGAACTGTTGGCTAGTGGTGAAACGCTGAGTGTTTTCCAGCTCGATAGTGGACCTATGCGAGCCTTGCTGAAATCGATGGCTCCTACACACTTCGAAGATATCGCGGCTGTGTTGGCTCTCTATCGTCCAGGGCCGATGGCTGCTAAGGCACACCAAAAATATGCTGATCGAAAAAATGGCCGCGAAGCTTGCACACCCATACATCCTGAGCTGAAGGATGCTCTAGAGCCGATCCTGGGAGTGACCTATCATCTGTTGGTTTACCAGGAGCAACTGATGGCTATTACTCGTGAACTTGCTGGTTTCACGATGTCAGGTGCAGATTTGCTTCGCCAGGCGATGGGTAAGAAAAAGCAAGAAGCCATTGAAGCTCAACTTGATCCTTTTATCCAGGGAATGGCCAAGAACGGATTCTCTGCTGCGGCAGCGAAAGCGCTGTGGGATGTCATGGCACCCTTTGGCGGATATGCTTTCAATAAATCCCACACCGCTGGTTATGGTCTCGTCTCCTATTGGACGGCCTATTTCAAAGCGAATTATCCGGCTGAATACATGGCGGCTGTGTTGGAATCGGTGCGCAATGATAAGGATCGCTCAGCGATCTATTTGGCTGAAAGCCGCAGGATGGGGGTGACCATTCTTCCCCCAGATGTCAATGAGTCTCAAGCGATGTTCACTCCAGTAGGGGAGTCGGTACGTTTTGGCTTGACTGCCGTACGCAATGTTGGTGCTGGTGTGGTGGATGCGATCATTCAAGCACGCCAAGAGCATGGCCCTGCCCAGGATTTCTATCAGTTCCTTGATCATGTTTCTGCAACAGTGTGCAATAAACGTGTGGTGGAGTCTTTGATTTTGGCTGGGGCATTCGACTCTTTGGGTCATACTCGCCGATCTCTTCTCGAAGTGTACGAGTCCGCAATTGACTCCGTACTGGAGATGAAAAAGAACCAATCCTATGGGCAAGACGACCTTTTTGGTACGGTGCCAGAAGTTGGTGGTGCTTTGTCTTTTTCTGAACCTATTCCTGAACTCCCTGATTGGGACAAATCCACGAAATTGGCTTATGAACGAGAAATGTTGGGACTCTATGTTTCCGATCATCCACTCAATGGGGCAGAATCTGTCATTCACAGCCATCGTGACATGGCCCTTGCTCAGGTCAAAGAGGTAACTGAGCCGCATAAGGCACTCAAACTTGCTGGAATGATCACCTCGGTGGTTCGCAAGAAAACCAAGAAGGGGGAGATCTATGCGCAGGTCACCTTGGAGGATTTGGATACCTCCATTGTGGTTCAGCTTTTCTCGAAAGCCTATCGAGAATATGGGGTTCAACTCATTCCAGACACAGTGGTCCAGGTGGATGGCTCTGTTCGACCGCGTTCAGATGAGGGAATCGACTTCATTGTGCGTACGATACGTCCTTTGGATCTCCAAGCCGACACTTCGAGTGCAATCACCCTATGTTTGTCCATGAATCGGGTCTCGCGTACAGTCATGGACACGTTGAAAAAAACTTTGAGCACCCATCCTGGTACGTCATCGGTGTGGCTGAAAATGATCTCCCCTGATCACACGAAAACCTTCCGTTTGTCAGACACTGTAGCTACATCCATGGAACTCATTTCTGAGTTGAAAGCACTTCTCGGGGCTAGTGCTGTCGAGCTGGGGAAGTCATAGTTATGGCTACATTTCGCGGGCAAGTCAAGAGACACCAATCAGAATTCCTTATTTATTGCATCGTCATTGCGATCATTGCTATCGCATCAGGCATTATCTGGAATCGCATCGTGACCTTGCCTGCCTACCAGATCGCTGACGATTTTCGAGCTAGCATTCCGCAGTCAGCTCTTGCCCAAGCTGCAGGTACGGATGTCGTCTTCTGTATAATCGGTGCACTCAGCGGGCTTATCGTGGGTGTGGCTGCCTGGATTTTGTTTAAAAACCTCGCTAGTGGGATCCTCACATTCTTAGGTGGAGTGGGAAGTCTTCTTGCTGGTGTCCTAGCCCGAATCACTGGTGAGTTTATTGGGCCACGTGATTTTGAACAACGCATTGCCTCAGCAGCCCAAGGCGATGTCGTCAGCATCGATTTTGCTGGTGGGACCTGGGTTCCTTTAGCTATCTGGGTGGGAATGGCCATGGTGCCTATCATCATTGGGTTGCTTGGCTATCGCCAGCGATGGTTTACCCATGTTCCTGTTGGAGACATATCCCCGGTGGAAACCGACCAGGTCGGGTAGGATAGTGCGGTGAAAATTATCGACTGCAGATCCCTGATGGGAGACTATAGCCACGTCCTACCTCGGGGAAGCTTTGACGTAGCTCAGGGGCTCGAAGCTGTCGCACCGATTTGTGAGGCAGTACGAGTTCGCGGTGAAGAAGCAATCAAGGAATTCTCTGAAAAATTCGATGGTGTTGTCCCTGAGTCTTTGCGTGTCGACCCTGGTCGTGCTCAGGAATGCGCTGGGGCCCTCGATCCCTCATTGCGCCAGGCTATGGAGGAAGCTGTCGAGAGGCGCCGAATTGTCGCGGCTCAAGAGCGTCTCGCTGATACCATCACTGTTGATGTTGATGAAGGTGCTGAGGTCACCATTAAATCTATTCCAGTTAATCGCGTTGGGCTGTATGTTCCCGGCGGTTTGGCGCCCCTAGCATCATCTGTATTAATGAATGTCATTCCAGCCCAGGCTGCGGGTGTCACGTCGCTAGCAGTTGCTTCCCCGCCTGGCCCGGATGGATTGCCCCATCCGACCATCTTGGCTCTCTGCCACCTGCTTGGTGTTGATGAGATTTACGCTGTGGGTGGTGCTCAGGCCATTGCGATGTTTGCCTATGGGGTCGAGGGAGTCTGTGAGAGTGTAGACATGATCACAGGACCAGGAAACATCTATGTTGTCGCTGCGAAACGCCTTGTCAAAGGTCTGGTTGGGATAGATTCCGAGGCTGGCCCCACCGAGATCGCTCTTCTCGCTGACGACAGTGCCACCCCGGCCTTTGTTGCTGCTGATCTTCTGAGCCAAGCTGAACATGATCCGGGCGCTGGTTCTGTTTTGGTCACCACTAGTGAACAACTGGTGGAAGACGTTGAGAAGGAATTGGCCACCATGGTGCCCCAATCCCTCCACGCCGAGCGCATCACGACAGCATTAGCTGGGCCCCAATCAGCAATGATGCTCGTACGAGATATCGATCAGGGTATTGATGTCGTCAATGCCTATGGTGCTGAACACCTTGAAATCCATACTCGTGATGCCCATGAGGTTGCGACAAAGATCACTAATGCTGGTGCCATCTTTGTGGGCGAGTATTCACCAGTGTCCTTGGGTGACTATTCGGCAGGTTCCACCCATGTGCTTCCCACGTCAGGTACGGCCAGGCACTCCTCTGGTTTGACTGCCCGGGCTTTCTACAAAACAGTCCACATCATTACCTATTCTCGCCTCGGTCTTCGTCGAGTCGCTGATGGAGTGCAAACCTTTGCCATGGCTGAAAATCTCCCCGGACACGGGCAAGCAATAGCTGTGAGGTGCACCGATGACTGATGATCGTGGGCTTCCTATTCGCGAAGAGCTGAAGGGGATTGCCCCCTACGGGGCTCCTCAACTCGATGTCCGCGTACGGTTGAATACTAATGAGAACCCGTTCCCACCCTCCGATGAGATTCGTGTCGCGATGAGCAAGGCTGTTGCTGCAGCCAGCTCTACTATCAATCGTTATCCCGACCGGGAAGTGCGTACCTTGCGTGAGAAACTCAGCTCCTACCTCGGGTACGGCCTACAAGCTGAGAACCTCTGGGCAGCAAATGGGTCTAATGAGATTTGGAGCCAGATTCTGGGGGCTTTTGGTGGCCCAGGTCGAAGGATGCTGAGTTTTTCACCCAGCTACTCGATGTACCCCGAGTACGCCCGGGGTTCCCACACCGAATTTGTCACGGCGAACAAGACCAAGGATTATCGGATCACTGCCGAGGTGGCTGACACGGCACTCAACGAAGGGCCTTATGATGTGGTGGCTATTGCCAGTCCTGACAATCCAACCGGGGTGACCACAGATTTGAGCGTGATCACGATGATCCTTGATCGCACACCAGGAATTGTTGTGGTTGATGAGGCGTACCAAGAGTTTTCTTCTGCGCCCAGTGCCCTCGAACTCCTGACTCACTACCCGAGACTGCTCGTGGTGCGCACCATGTCTAAAGCATTCGCTTTTGCTGGCGCTCGAGTCGGATATGTTGCTGCCTGCCCAGCAGTCATTGATGCCCTACGTATCGTACGTTTGCCCTATCACCTCAGCTCTATCACTCAAGGCATTGCAGAGGTTGCACTGGATAATGCTGACACCATGATGGCCCAGGTGGAAGAATTACGCTCTTTGCGTGAATCCACCATGACTCAGGTGAGGGGTCTCGACTTGGAGGCGAAAGATTCTCAAGCTAACTTCTTCCTCTTTGGGCCTTTCGCCAACCCGCACGACACGTGGGAGGCATTGGTTGACCAGGGCATCCTCGTACGCGACACTGGTGTGGGTAGCTATCTTCGTACCTCTATTGGTACGGCTGAAGAAATGGATGAGTTCATGGCAGCCTTGTCGACGATAGCAGCCAAGGAAAGGATGAGTTCATGACCAGGACAGCTACGGTGGAGCGAACCACTAGTGAATCCTCGATAAAACTTTCTATCGATCTTGATGGAAATGGTGAGTCAACGATTTCGACCGGTGTTGGTTTCTACGATCACATGTTGACTGCCTTGTCGAAGCATTCACTGATCGATATGTCGATTGAAGCCACCGGTGATGTCCATGTTGATGGGCACCACGTCGTTGAAGACACAGCGATTGGGTTGGGACAAGCCCTCAAGAGCGCACTGGGGGACAAGTACGGTATCGCGCGGTTTGGTGACGCCATCGTACCCCTCGATGAGGCTCTCGCCCAATGTGTGGTGGACATCTCTGGCCGGGCATATGCTCAGTGTTTAGGTGAACCAGAGGCGCAAACCTATGCTCGCATTGGCGGATCAGGTGTTCCCTATGTGGGGTCCATGACCCATCACGTTGTTGAAGCTTTGGCAGCAAATGCGATGATGTGCATCCACCTCACTGTTTTGAGTGGTCGTGACCCTCACCATATTGCTGAAGCTCAATATAAAGCCCTTGCTCGCGCACTTCGCGCCGCGATCGCACCTGATCATCGCCTGTCAGGTATCCCCTCCACGAAAGGTACCTTGTGAGTCTGGTTGTTGTCTTCGATTACGGGTCAGGAAACCTGCATTCTGTGGTCAAAGCTCTCGAAACCAGTGGTGCATCAGTCACAGTCTCCTCACAGCGTCAACAGGCTATCGATGCTGATGGTCTCGTTGTTCCTGGAGTGGGGGCCTTTTCGGCGTGCATGGATCAGCTTCGCAGCGCTGGAGGAGACGACATCATTCGTACTCGTGTCAATAACCAGGCACCGCTGCTGGGAATCTGTGTGGGACATCAGGTGCTGTTCTCTACTGGGGTTGAGCACGGGACAACATGCCCAGGAGTGGGAGTCTACCCAGGGGTCGTAGAGAAACTTCCCACAAGTCGACTTCCCCATATGGGATGGAATGAGGTCAGTGGAGACCTGCACTCAACATTCTTCCCTGACACACACAGGTACTATTTCGTCCACTCTTATGGCGCATTGAGCAACGAAGATATTCCCGACAATGCTCTCGGATTATGGTGTCATCACGGCGGTGTCCCTTTCCTCGCAGCTGTCGAATATGGGCCAGTATTATCGACACAATTCCACCCTGAAAAATCTGGTGAGGCAGGTCTCGACCTTCTCAGGACTTGGGTGAAGAGTTTGGAGAAGTCATGAGTTTCACGATCTTTCCTGCCGTCGATATTCAGTACGGCAAAGCGGTTCAACTCGAACAGGGTATTTCTAGTAGTCAAAAGGTCTTTGGTGACCCTTTGGACATGGCCGAACATTGGCAGGAGCAAGGAGCCCAGTGGCTTCACTTGGTGGACTTAGATGCGGCTTTTGGTCGCGGTTCAAACGCCGAAGTGATTGCCCAGATTGTCGAAAACTCCGATTTACGTATCGAAGTAACCGGCGGCATCCGCGATGATGAGACTTTGGAGCGGGCTCTGTCGACCGGTTGCGAAAGAGTCAACATTGGCACAGCCGCAGTGGAGAACCCCGGTTGGTGTGATGAAGTCATCCGACATTACGAAGATCGTGTCGCGGTGGCCCTCGACGTACGTGGAGAGCGCTTGGCTGTGCGAGGATGGACAGCCACGAGCGGTGATCTCTGGAGCCTGTTGAGGCGCCTCAATCGCGCTGAATGCCGTCGCATCGTGGTGACAGACACCCAAGCGGATGGAACCCTGACAGGTGTCAACATCGATCTTCTCCAGAGGGTCTGTGGAGCTACTGATGCTGCCATCATCGCCTCGGGAGGGGTGGCCCAGCTTGCAGATATCCGGGCGTTGATCCCTTTGACACCGAGAGTTGAGGGTGTCATCGTGGGAACAGCTCTCTATCTGGAAAATTTCAGTTTCGCCGAGGCAACTGGGGCGGCACGCGAAGCCCTTGACGAGCTGCGCAACAGTGATTTTGTAGAATAGTTCTCGAGTTTGAACAAAGGATAACGATGAGTGGTCATTCCAAGTGGGCGACAACCAAACACAAGAAGGCAGCAATAGACGCCAAGAGAGGCAAACTCTTTGCCAAGTTAATCAAGAATATTGAGGTCGCAGCAAAGATCGGCGGCGGTGATTTGGCGGGTAACCCAACCCTCTATGATGCGGTTCAGAAGGCGAAGAAAACCTCGGTCCCAGCTGACAATATCGAGCGAGCCATCAAGAGGGGTTCTGGTGCCGAATCTGGGGGAGCGGACTGGATCACCATCACCTATGAAGCCTATGGACCTGGTGGGGTCGCAGTCCTGATCGAGTGCTTAACCGATAACCGCAATAGATCAGCTACTGATGTCCGTGTCGCTGTGACCCGTAATGGTGGAACCATGGCGGATGTTGGATCGGTTGCTCGAGTATTTTCACGTAAGGGAATCGTTGTGGTGGCCAAAACCCAAGAAGGCAAAGAGATCACGGACTTGGATCTCATGGAAGCCACCTTGGACTATGATCCTGATCAGATCAATGATGAAGCCGAAAACTGGGAAATCATCTGTGATCCAACCCAATTGGTTGAGGTACGTACTGCCATTCAAAACGCTGGTCTTGACTACGAATCTGCTGATACAGCTTTCCTTCCCTCCTTTACTTCTTCAGTTGATGACGTTGACACGGCGAGCAAACTACTCAAGCTCCTCGATGCTCTCGATGACTGTGATGATGTTCAAGAGGTTTATTCCAATGAAGAGGTTTCTAGCGAAATTGAGGCACAACTTGCCGAAGAGGAGTGAATAATTCACCTTCTTCGGCGTGTATCACCATCGGTGCTCGATAAAGACCGCTAACCTTCGAACAGGTGTTCTGGAGGTACGATGCTGATCCTTGGTGTTGATCCTGGTCTCACACGGTGTGGATTGGGTGTGATTGAGGGCACCCCGGGAAGGGCCAGTCTCATCGAAGCAGGGGTTATTCATACTCCATCATCGATGGATATTTCTCGGCGGTTATTAGCCATTGAAGAGGGGATTGAGACCTGGATTTCCTCTCATCGTCTTGATGGTGTTGCCATTGAGCGTGTTTTTGCTCAGCACAATCTCATGACTGTGGTGGGGACAGCACAGGCCGCGGGGGTGGCTATGCTTGTGGCTGCTCGCCATCACTTGGATGTTCACCAACACACACCCTCGGAAGTCAAGGCAGCCATCACTGGATCAGGAAGGGCTGACAAGAAGCAGGTGGGGCTCATGGTGTCGCGGATCCTCCATCTCGATTCTCCTCCCCAACCTGCTGATGCTGCTGATGCTGTGGCTTTGGCAATCTGCCATTGCTGGCGAGGTTCGATCAGTGAGAAACTCACCAATCTCACCTCAGGGCGTTCCTACCAATCCTGGGCCCAGGTGGTTGCTGCACGAAAGGTAGGCTGATGATTTCGCAATTAACTGGAGAAATCGTTGACAACTCTGGAACCTTTGTGGTGATGAATGTCTCTGGAGTGGGTTTCCATATTCTGTGCACGCCAGGCACCTCAGCCGGGCTCCAGGTGGGAGCAACGACGCGACTTTTTACTGCTTTGGTGGTACGCGAGGATGCCTTGACCCTCTATGGGTTTTCCCAAGAAGTGGAGCGACAGTCCTTTTTGCTTGTTCAGTCAGTGTCAGGAATAGGACCCAAACTGGCTTTGAGTATCGTTGCGCACATGAGTGCGGGAGATCTCACCACGGCCATTCGAGCAGAGAACGCTGTCTCTTTGACTAAGATCCCAGGATTGGGTACGAAAACAGCCTCACGAATGATTCTTGAATTGAAAGACAAGACCCTTGATCTTGGGCTGGCTGTTTCTTCCCTAAGCTCGAGTCCCCATCATCTTCATGAGCAAGTCATTGATGGACTCCAAGGTTTGGGGTACTCATCGAAGGATGCTGAGAATGCCTGGGAGTCGATTACTGAACTTGCTGCAACACCTGAGGTCACTGTCTCCGTTCTCATGAGGGCAGCCCTTCAATCCTTAGCGAGGTCCTGATGGAAGAATACTCAGCGCTGACCCCTGGTGCTCTTGATGAGGACAGAGCCGTCGAGGCTAAACTTCGCCCCCATGACTTCACCCAGTTTCTGGGCCAAGCTCGGGTGGTTGACCAACTGAGTTTGGTTTTGGATGCTGCCAAAAAGCGTTCCGGCGTAGCCGATCATGTGTTGCTCAGTGGGCCTCCAGGGTTAGGGAAGACCACTCTTGCGATGATTATTGCCCAGGAAATGGGGGCACCTTTACGTATCTCTTCGGGACCCGCAATCCAACATGCTGGAGACTTGGCTGCCATCTTGTCCGGGCTGAGCCATGGCGAAGTTTTCTTCCTTGATGAAATTCATCGCATGTCTCGCCCGGCAGAGGAAATGCTGTATTTAGCTATGGAAGATTTCCGTGTTGATGTGGTGGTGGGCAAAGGTCCAGGTGCAACAGCGATTCCTCTTGAGATCCCCCCTTTCACCCTCGTTGGGGCGACAACGCGGGTGGGTCTTCTCCCGTCACCTCTAAGAGATCGCTTCGGGTTCACAGCACAACTGGATTACTATGATGATGACACCCTCGAACAGATTGTTGAGCGCTCAGCACACGTGTTAGAGATTGATATTGACGTGGATGGGTGTGAAGTTATTGCCTCGCGTTCGCGGGGAACACCGCGTATTGCTAATCGTCTCCTTCGCCGAGTACGAGATTTTGCCCAAGTCCGTGGAACAGGAGCGGTCAACCGTGGGGTTGCCGAACAAGGTCTTGACCTGTTTGAAGTTGATCGCTTAGGTCTCGATCGCCTTGACCGTGAAGTGCTGGGGGCAGTATGCAAGAAGTTTGGTGGCGGGCCTGTGGGTCTAGCAACCCTAGCGATCGCTGTGGGAGAAGAGGCGGAGACTGTTGCCGAGGTAGCAGAACCTTTCCTTGTTCGCCTGGGTTTTTTGATGAGAACCACTCGTGGGCGTGTAGCGACAGCCCAAGGTTTCGCACATCTGGGTATGACCGCACCTGTACAAGGTGATCTCTTCTCGAACACTGAGGCGGACAATTCCGTGTCTAGGGCCAACTCGCGGTAGGCTTGCTGAGGTTAATAAAGGTTTTGTCTGTCAGGAGTGCAAAAACATGATCGAAATGTTTGTGCTTATCGTGGGTTTTGGAGCACTAATGTATTTCTTCATGCTCCGCCCAACCCGCCAACAGCAACTCCAGCAAGCACAGATGCAGGATTCCTTGGAAATTGGAAATAGAGTACTGCTCGGTTCTGGAGTCTTTGGGACTATTCGCCACCTTGGCCAGCGCCAGATCGTCATTGAAGTTTCTCCTGGTGTTGACCTCACTGTGCTTCGCAACTCGGTACGTGGTGTCGTTTCTCCCGATGATGACGAATTTGAGTATTCCGATAATGATGCAGCACTCCAGGAGAATGTCGGTGATTCACCAGGATTCACCCCATACGAGGATGCATCTTTTGCTGCACCAGAAGAGACAGACACTGCTGTAGACGACATAACCATCGACACACCGTCGAAGAAGAACGACAAGAAGAAATAGGGGGCTCCGTGCCAAAAGCCACAACTCGCCGTCGTCGGCCGGGGATGACTATCCTCGGTCTATTCATTGTCCTTGGTTTGATGATAGCTATCATGGCTTTTTCTCAGACGTGGACACCAAAACTGGGGTTAGATCTCAGCGGTGGAACAACGATTAATTTGACCGTCAGGTCCTCTGGTTCTGGTGGAGTCAACCAAGACAACCTGAACCAAGCACGGACAATTATTGAGCAGCGAGTGAACTCGCTCGGTGTTGGTGAAGTGAGTGTCACCACAAGTGGAAACAACCAGATCACTGTGACAGCCCCCAATGTCCAAGGAGATGTGCTCACTGAGATGGTGGGCCAAACAGCTCGACTAGAGTTTCGTCGAGTCCATCTCCAGGATTGGACTGCTGCCTATGATGAACTCCAGGCCACCGAATTTCCTACAGCCCCGACTCCAGAAACAGAAGACAACAACACTGACACCAAAGCAGAGGACAATCCCGAAGCTTCAGGTGAAGAACCAGAAGACACTCCACTGGAACAACTCGCCAAACTTTCTGAGTCGGAGCGAGTGGAGTTTCTGAAAGCCGACATGGCGTGGAATTACAAAGACTCCGCCCTCGACTACGAGCAGTATTTCCAGGATTTCGAGTGTGGTAGTCCACCTCCAGAAGAGTTGCCCACTGGTCCTGATGCACCACTGATCGCTTGTGCGAGAGACTCCAAACCGGGAGACCCTACGGCAAAATATCTTCTGGGCCCAATGATCATTGAGGGAACCCTCGTCAAAAGAGCTGATGCCGCCATTCCAGACAATGAGATTAGTTGGATTGTCAGATTAGAATTTGATGGTTTGGGTTCGACATTGTTTAGAGAAGCGACGGCTATTCTTTCCGCAGAAAATACCCAACCGATGAACCAATTTGCCATTGTTCTTGATGGCCAAGTGATCTCAGCGCCAAAAGTGGAGAACACTATTCCTAACGGCTCTGCCCAAATATCTGGAGATTTCACTCAAAGTAGTGCGAATAATCTTGCCAATGTGTTGAAATATGGCGCTCTTCCCCTCGAATTCGATGTTGGTGAAGCTGAGTCTGTGTCAGCAACCTTGGGCAAAGACCAACTCTTTGCTGGCCTCATTGCTGGGGGCATTGGATTGCTGCTCGTCATCGGTTTCTGTTTGCTCTACTACCGTGGACTCACTGTCGTGGTCGTTGCCTCACTGGTGATGGCTGGTATCGCGGTTTATTCGCTGCTATGTCTGCTGGGGGGGTCAATAGGAATGGCGGTCTCCCTCCCTGGTCTCGCTGGTGTCATCGTTGCCATTGGTATTACGGCTGACTCTTTCGTCATCTTCTTCGAGAGAGTACGTGACGAGGCTCGTGAAGGTAAGAGTATTCGTACCGCCGTCGAGACTGGATGGGAGCGGGCACGGCGTACGATTGTCATCGCTGACTCGGTGACCATTTTGTCAGCAGTGGTGTTGTTTATCTTGTCTATCGGTGCGGTGAAAGGGTTCGCATTCGCCTTAGGCATGACGACCCTGGTTGACCTTGGATTGATTTTCTTCTTCACCAAACCATTGATGTCGCTCTTGGTGCGCACGAAGTTCTTTGGTCAAGGTAAGAAGTGGTCAGGGTTTGAAGCTTCACGCCTCGGTGTTGAATCAACCAAGCGCTCCAGGCTCGGAGCTCGCCAGATAGTGAAGGAGGGCTGACATGGCAAAAACGGCAGAAAGCGTTGTAGACATGGTTGAAGACACAGTTGTTGAACCAAGCGCAGCTAAGACAAGTTTTGCTCACAAGCTGTGGGCTGGCCAGATTTCCTATGAGTTTGTCCCCAGATGGAGGCGCTGGTATGCCATCTCAGCGATCCTCATTCTGGTGGCTATTGGGGCATTGATTTTCCGTGGCTTAGAGCTCGGTATTGAGTTTCGTGGTGGCTCGAAATTCACAGTGAGTGTCGAGCAGATTTCCGAGCAAAGTGTGCCCACCTTCCGCGAAGCGGTCATGTCCTCTGGGGTATCCAACCTCGATGCCACAACAGTGACCACTATTGGTTCCAACCGTGTTGCGGTGGAGACTCGTTCCTTGACCCCTGAAGAACAAGCAAAAATTCGCCAGGCCCTAGCATCCACAGCCGGGGTGGACCTCGATACTGTTGATTCTTCTCAGATATCAGGTGCCTGGGGCGGGCAGGTGACTAAGCAGGCCATCATTGCCCTGGTGGTTTTCTTGGTCCTAGTTTCTGTGCTCATGTCGGTGTATTTCCGTGACTGGAAGATGGCAGTCACAGGATTAGTTGGACTCTTCCATGACATGATCATCACCGTTGGAATCTATGCTTTGGTTGGTTTCACTGTGACTCCAGCTACGGTCACTGGTTTGCTCACGATTCTCGGGTATTCACTCTATGACACCGTGGTGGTCTTCGATAAGATTCGCGAGAATACAGCTCACTTGGATGACCACAAATTAACTTATGCCCAGGCAGCCAACAAGTCTGTCAACCAGGTGCTTGTACGCTCGATTAACACCACTGTGATTGGTGTTCTTCCTGTGGCTGCGATCCTCTTCACGGGAGCATTCGTCCTCGGGTCAGGACCCTTGGAAGACATTGGTCTTGCTTTGTTTGTTGGGATGATCATCGCGGCTTATTCGTCGTTGTTCATTGCCACTCCTTTATTGGTGCAACTCAAGATGAGAGAACCTGAGATGAAACTCCAGGCTCAAAGAGTAGCCAAGAAGCGCGAGAAGATTGACAAAGCTGAAGCTGCAGCTGTGAAAAAGGTGGCACCCACCAAGACGGTCCCAGCTTCCCTCGAAGTCGTCTCAGCAGAACACGTTGATGGGTATGTCCGCGTTCAACCAACAAAGAAATCGCGGGCAAAGAGAACCAAATCATGACCAATGAAGAACGCCTCGAGCTCATTGCTTCACATATTGTTGATGTGCCAGATTTCCCCAAACCTGGGGTAGTGTTCAAAGACATCACGCCGCTGCTCGCACACCCTCAGGCCTATCGCAGCACCATAGAAGCGCTCATTGATATTGCACCTCGTGGAGTTGATGTTGTCGTGGGTATGGAAGCGCGAGGGTTCGTTTTCGCAGCACCGGTCGCTCTCGGTCTCGGCGTCGGGTTTGTCCCCGTCCGCAAACCAGGGAAACTCCCTCGTGACGTCTACACCCACACCTTTGACTTGGAATATGGTCAAGATACTCTCACCGTTCACCAGGATGCTATTTCCCCAGGAGCCAAGGTGTTTGTTGTCGACGACGTACTCGCCACAGGTGGGACTATTGGCGCCACAGCCCAGCTCATTCAATACCTCGGTGCAGAACTAGTCGAGGTTGGGGTTGTTCTCGAACTGGGTTTCCTCAGTGGACGAGATCACCTCACATCTTTGGGGATTGATCGAATCTCACCAGTGCTGAAAGTCTAGTGTGCTTCTTCGCATACTTTCGTGCGCGTTTTTTTCTCGTCACTAGTTGTGACATGGGTTGTGTTTCGGCAATCTCAGTGATTTCTCTAGTTGCCGGTACAATTTCACCCAGGGAGTCATCATGGGTTTACGCCGTAGCTCTACGACCGTAGAGAAATTGCGCCGATCAGATCAACAGGGTCGATCGGTTGACTTTGGCGTGTACGCGCCTCAAATGAAGGAACTCTTCCAATCTGTCAAGATCAATCACCCCAATTTTGATTCCTCCATCATTACCCGCGCTTTCGAGATTGCCGAGTATCACCACCGGGAACAGAAACGTGATTCCGGCCAGCCGTATATCGTTCATCCTCTCGCCGTCGCCAAGATTGTTGCTGATCTGGGGATGACAGAACCAACAATTGTTGGTGCCCTTCTCCACGACACTATTGAAGACACACAATACAGTCTCAAACAATTAGAGCAGGACTTCAATCCTGAGATTGCCGCCATGGTTGACGCAGTGACCAAACTGAAAAGATCACAGCTGGGGGACCGAGCCAAATCAGAGACAATACGTAAGATTATTACTGCGATGTTTGCTGATGTACGAGCAGTGGTCATCAAACTTGCTGATCGCGTACACAATATGCAAACTATTGACTCGTTGAGCCAACCACGCCAAGAACGGATAGCGAGGGAAACACTCGACATCTTTGCCCCTTTGGCCCATCGCTTAGGTATGGAGAGCATTAAGCGAGAATTGGAGGACCTTTCCTTTGCCACCTTGGAACCAAAGGTGTACGACCAAATAGTTCACCAGGTCAGCGTGGAACAGCCAGCGCGTGAAAAGATCCTCAAAGACATCATTCCGGTCATCGAAGGGTCCTTAGGGAGTAATAACGTCCAAGCTAAGGTGCTTGGTCGCCCCAAGCACTACTATTCGATCTACCAGAAGATGGTCATTCGCGGTCGAGATTTTACTGACATCTACGATCTGTTAGGCCTTCGGGTCATTGTCGAATCCACCAGTGACTGTTACATCGCTTTGGGGACGATTCATGGACTGTGGAAACCGGTTCCCGGGCGCTTCAAGGACTACATTGTTAACCCTCGCGATTCGACCTATCAGTCCCTGCACACCACGGTCATTGGCCCACAGGGTAAACCAATGGAATTCCAGATCCGTACCAAAGAAATGAACAGGAATGCCGAATATGGTGTTGCAGCTCACTGGAGATACAAGAGTCAAACATCCACCACTGGTGCGGTTCGTCACAATCCGATGGACTTGCTATGGATGAAAAGACTGCGACAGTGGCAATCAGAAGATGATGATCCTCGAGTCTTTTTGGAGAATCTCACCACGGAGCTTGGTGGCAAAGATGTCATGGTTTTCACTCCAGAATCGGATCTGTTTTTCCTTCCCCAAGGATCAACCCCAGTCGATTTTGCGTACGCTGTACATACAGAAATCGGACATGCCTGTGTGGGCGCTCGGATCAATGGGAAACTCGTGAGCCTCGATACTGAACTCGTGGGGGGAGATGTCTGCGAGATTCTGACCAGTTCCGCCCGCGACGCTGGACCTTCACGAGACTGGTTACAGTTCGTCAAAGGATCAAAGACTCGCCAGAAGATCAACCACTATTTCTCTAAAGAAAACAAGGATCTCTATGCTGAAGTGGGGGAGCAGGCTTTAGCCAAATCCAAACAACTTAAGCATTCGGGGCTCGATCTTCAGAAGGTACTCACCGTACCGTACCTCACAGCAGCCGCGTCGAAACTTCGATACACCGATATTCCATCGCTCTATGCAGCGATCGGGGAGGGGATAGTTAATACTCGACAGGTTGTCGATCAGCTGGTAGCTATTGAAGGCGGCCAAGAATCGGCCCTAGAGGCGTCGATGAAGCATCGCCCCTTCTTAACCTCCACTCGCCCCCCTGTTCTCACGACAGCCTCTGGTGTACGAGTGGCTGGAGACGAAGATGTTCTGGTCAAGCTTGCGCGCTGCTGTACCCCCGTACCGGGAGATGAGATCCTCGGATTTGTCACCCGAGGTCGTGGAGTTTCCGTACACAGAACCCAGTGTAAAAATGTTGAAGACCTGCGTGCCACTCCTGCTCGGATCCTCGAGGTTTCGTGGGTGAAAGAAGCCCGAGCACACTACTTGGTCACTATCGTGATTGATGGGCTCAATCGCACCGGTTTGCTTGCTGATGTTTCAAGTTGTTTAGCTGACAATAAGGTTTCAATCATCTCGGCGAATATCCAAGAGGGGAAGGATCATACAGCTCGGATGACCTTGTCTTTTGAGATCCCTGATCCGAAGTTCCTAGCACAGGTGACCAAGAAGTTGAAAGCGATCGAACAAGTTTCTGAGGTTCGCAGGCTCAACGCTTAGTTGATCTTAAGCGATCAATTCATCAAGAGTTTGTTGTGCTTGGTCCAGCCAAATTTGGTAAGTCTGCAAGGAACTTTGTGTCTTGGCAATCAGTGACTTATCACCCTTGGCTTCAGCTGCAGCGAGTTGGTCTTCCAGTTTGGCGATCTGTGCCGAAAAGAGATTGACAGTCTCTTGAGCTCGCGTGCGAGTTTGAGGATCAGTACGCGCCCATTCTCGTTTGTCAGCTTCATCAATAGCTGTTTCGATTGCGCGTACTCTGGCTTCGAGGGCTTTCACCTGATCGGTGGGTACACGCCCAAGTCCATGGAAGGAAGAAATGAACTCGCGATAACGACTACGTGCTGTTGCTACATCACTCACAGGAAGAATATCGGCTTCTGCTTGGGTGAGTAACTCAAGCTTTGCGGTGAGGTTTGTTTGGTATTCCTGGTCTTGGGCCGTGAACACCTCTGAGCGGCGAGTGAAAAATTCGTCTTGGATTCCCCGAAAACGAGCCCACAGACCATCATCAACCTGGCGTCCAGCTCCACCAGCTGCCTTCCACCGGTTCATCAATTGGCGGAATTGGGAGGCAGTCGAGCCCCAATCAGTGGATTGTGCCAAGGTTTCTGCCTCAGCAATGATTGCTTCCTTGAGTTCCTTCGCTTCACTTTGTTGAGCGCCCAGTTCAGCAAAGTGTGTTTTGCGCCTTCTCGTATAGTTCGTTCGAGCAGTGGAGAAGCGATGCCACAGATCATCATCTGCCGCACGCTCAAGGCGCGGAAGAGTCTTCCATTCCTCCAGAAGGTCCCGGTATTTTTGTACACCGGTACCCCAGTCGTTACTTTCGGAGATTTTCTCAGCCGCCTGGACCATCTCTTCTTTGCGTACTCGAGCTTCCGCGATGGCTTTAGCTTTCTCTTCCCGGCGTACCTCTGCTTGATTGTCAATGACTTCACCTAGTGGCTCTAGTCGTGCAGCTAACCCGGCGAGATCCCCCACGGCATTAGCTTCGAGGATGGAGGTCGTCAGATTCGCCACCGACTTGCGTGCCTCTTCAGGGTTGAGAGCACGATTGTTGATGCGCTGGGCGAGAAGGTCGACTTCAACTTCCAGAGCTTCACCGCGTCGTACATAAAATGCCAACGCTTGTTCTGGAGTTGCATCGGGGACCTGTCCCACTAAACGCTCGGTATCACCCACACGGACATAGACGGTTCCATCCTCGTCTGCACGACCGAAGGATGAATGCCTTGAAGTTTCAGTCATGGGGACTATCTTGCCTGATTCTGGCCCTATTTGCCTACTAGCGGTCAGTTTCGAGAAACTTATTCATCCAATCGTTATCATTCGGTACTATCCCAGTCAGGCAAGTAGACTGGAGAAATGGCTTCAATTTCTGGTTTTCCTGAGTTCCTTCCCCAAGGCCGCTTTGTCGAAATGCGTGCAATCGATATCATGCGATCAGTGTTTGAACTTCATGGTTTCACCAGTATCCAGACCAGGTCTATTGAACCCTTGAGCGAATTGAGTCGCAAAGGTGAGATCACCAAGGAGATCTACGCAGTACGAAGGCTCCACGCCGATGCTGGGACGGAAGAAACCTGGGGTCTTCACTACGACCTCACCATTCCTTTTGCCCGTTATGTGAGTGAACATGCTGGCCACTTGTCATTCCCTTTCCGCAGGTATCAAATCCAACCTGCTTGGCGTGGTGAGCGCCCTCAAGAGGGAAGATTTCGTGAATTCTGGCAGGCTGATATTGACATTGTCGGCCAAAGTGAATTGGGTTTCCACCACGACGCGGAAGTGGCCTTAGTGATGATGGATGCCTGTACGCAGCTCCATCAGCAGATGGGGATTCCTCCAGTTCTCATGCGAATCAACAATCGTGCACTCATTGAAGGGTTGTACACCGGACTGGGTATCGATGACCCCTTACCGGTGATACAAGCGGTGGACAAACTGGCGAAGATCGGTGAATCAGGTGTTCGGAAAATGCTGGATGCCACGGGGGTGGACAAGGATCTTCAGGACAAGATTGTGGCTTTTGCTGGAGTGAATTCGACTCGTGGTGATGTTGAAGAACAGGTCCGAAGCTTTGGTGTGACGAATGACCTTCTCGAACGCGGTGTACGCGATGTGATGGCGCTGCATTCCACAGTATCGCAGTCCTATCCGTCACAGGTGGTAGTCGATGCAAAAATTGCTCGCGGGTTGGACTACTACACTGGTTCGGTCTTCGAGATTGAACTTCAAGGCTACGAAACTCTCGGAACCATCAGTGCTGGAGGTCGTTATGACCATCTCGCGAGTGATGGGAAGAATGCCTACCCTGGGGTGGGAGTCTCCTTTGGGTTGTCGAGGGTTCTTGTTCCACTGATTTCTCAAGGTGGGTTGACTGCTTCTCGGTGTGTTCCTTCAGCTGTCCTGATTGCAGTTGATAGTGAGGAGGAACGCCACAAGGCCGAGGAAGTCGCTACAGTCCTGCGGGAAAGAGGGATATCATGTGAAGTCTCTCCAAATTCAGCGAAATACGGCAAACAAATCCATTTTGCCCAGCGTCGAGGAATACCGTACGTGTGGTTCGGTTCTGTTCAAGGACAAGTGAAAGACATTCGCAGCGGTGAACAAATCGATGCTGATGCCCACAGGTGGATCATCGATGACATAGACCTAAGCCCCCAGATCATTCCCATCGGTCGCAACTGCTAAGCTTGTGCGTTGGTCGCGTTGGCCAGACAAGGAAAGATCATGATTCGCACCCATCACTCAGGTTCACTGAGAACCGAAGACATTGGACAAACAGTACGGCTGGCAGGATGGGTCAATACCCGCCGTGATCATGGGGGAGTAGTCTTCATTGACCTGCGTGATGCTTCCGGCATAGCCCAGTGCGTGATTCGTGAAGAATTAGTTGATGGACTTGGTGCTCACAAACTACGCAGTGAATACTGTTTGGCAGTGAGTGGAGTCGTTGAAGCACGCTCTGCCGACACCATCAACCCCGCGATGCCCACTGGTGAGGTGGAGGTTGTTGTGACCGACATAGACATTCTCAACCCTTGTGCACCCCTGCCTTTCCCCATCGATGAGAGAGTCAACGTTGGTGAGGATGCACGATTTGCTTATCGCTATTTGGATCTTCGCCGTCCCAGTCAAGGCAACCACCTGCGGTTGCGTTCACAAGTGAACAGGGCTGCTCGCGAGGTATTGGGGCAACATGATTTCGTGGAGATCGAAACTCCCACGTTGACCAAGTCCACCCCTGAAGGAGCACGAGATTTCCTGGTGCCAGCGCGGCTGAGCCCAGGGTCTTGGTACGCCCTTCCGCAGAGCCCACAGTTGTTCAAACAGTTACTCATGGTTGCTGGCATGGAGAAGTATTATCAGATCTGTCGGTGTTACCGGGATGAAGACTTCCGCGCTGACCGTCAACCCGAATTCACTCAACTCGATGTGGAGATGAGCTTCGTCGACCAAGAGGATGTCATTTCTTTGAGCGAAGAAATCATCACCAAGGTGTGGTCGACGATCGGGGTGGAATTGCCCACCCCCTTCCCGCGTTTAAGTTTTGCTGAAGCCATGGATCGGTACGGGTCTGATAAACCTGACCTGCGTTTCGATATTGAGATCACCGAACTTACTGATGTCTTTGCGAACACCGAATTCCGAGTGTTCCAAGCTCCCTATGTGGGTGCAGTGGTGATGGCTGGTGGGGCGAGTCTTCCACGACGCCAATTCGATGCTTGGCAGGAGTGGGCCAAGACTCGTGGTGCCAAAGGACTGGCCTATATCACCGTCGACGCAGGAGGGGAGATGGGTGGACCAGTGGCCAAGAATCTTTCAGCTACGGAATTGGAGTCAGTGGTTACTCGTACTGGCGCTAAGGCCGGGGATGCGATTTTCTTTGCTGCAGGGCCGCGCACAAGTTCACAAATGCTCCTGGGTGCTGCACGCGACGAAATTGCCGCCAAACTGGGACTCATTAACCCCCAGGAGTGGAGTCTGGTGTGGGTGGTAGATGCTCCATTGTTTAAGCCCACATCCGAGGCCCAAGCAGAGGGTGATGTCGCTGTGGGAACCAGCAATTGGACGGCCACCCATCACGCCTTTACCTCTCCGAAACCTGAATCCATGGATACCTTTGACACCGACCCGGGTTCAGCACTGGCCTATGCCTATGACATTGTGTGCAATGGAAACGAAATCGGTGGGGGATCCATCAGAATTCACGATTCCGAGATACAGCAGCGCGTCTTTTCTGTCATGGGACTCAGCGATGATGAGATCACAGAAAAATTCGGGTTCCTGCTGGGCGCTTTCCAATATGGGGCTCCACCCCATGGTGGCATTGCTTTCGGATGGGATCGTATTGTTGGTTTGCTCAGTGGTGCGGAGTCTATTCGTGAGGTTATAGCCTTCCCCAAGGTGGGAAGTGGGTACGACCCACTCACTGGAGCGCCAGCACCGATCACGATCCAACAACGCCGAGAAGCTGGTGTCGATCATAAGGAGAAACCCAAGGTTTCCTAGTCGTCAACAGATCGTTGCACAATTGTGACCCAACGCACTGGGACATAACTTCAATCCTCCTTGAATTGCGCGGTACATTAGGGTGCACACGCGGAGGACCGTACCTCCACCCAACGATAGGAACAATAGTGAAGAAATTCGCAGTATCACTTGCGCTCTTGACTTCTGCAGCCCTGGCTCTCGCCGGTTGTGGAACACCACCAGAGGGGGAAGACACCCCTGGCGCAGACAAAGTAGATTTCCTTGCATGCATGATTTCAGATGCAGGCGGATTTGATGACAAGTCCTTCAACCAATCAGGTTACGAAGGGATGACAAGGGCCGAAAAGGACCTTGGTGTTTCCATCAAAGAAGCTGAGTCGAAGGATGCCAATGACTTTGGCCCGAATTTGGATTCCATGAAGACCCAAAAGTGCGACCTGACGATTACTGTTGGTTTCATGCTCAAGGACGCCACAGAACAACAGGCCCTAGCTAATGAAGACATGAAGTTCGCCATTGTTGATGATAGCCAGATCACTTTGCCTAATGTGAAACCTCTGGTCTTCAAAACCTCTGATGCGGCTTTCCTGGCTGGTTATGCTGCTGCGGCTTACTCCACCACTGGCAAGGTTGCCACCTTCGGTGGAATGAAGATTCCGTCAGTGACCATCTTTATGGACGGTTTTGCCGATGGCGTTGCCCAATACAATACCGATACTGGGAAAAAGGTTGAGGTTCTTGGATGGAACAAGGAGGCTCAAAATGGCATGTTCACAGAAACATTCGATAACCAAGCCACCGGAAAGCAAACAGCGCAAACCCTCATCGATCAAGGGGCTGATGTGATCATGCCTGTTGCAGGTCCTGTGGGTCTAGGAGCAGCTGCCGCCGCTCAAGAAGCAAACAATGTTGTCATCATTGGTGTCGATGCTGACTGGTTCGAGACTGCACCGCAGTACCAGGACATCGTCTTGACGTCCGTGATCAAGGAGATTGGCACGTCAGTGTTTGACACGATCAAAGAATCAGTGGACGGGAACTACTCGTCAACTCCGTACGTGGGCACACTCGCTAATGGCGGTGTGGCACTTGCCCCCTTCCACAACTTTGATTCCCAGTTGGACCAGGCAACTAAGGATCGCATCGCGGAATTGACTGAAATGATTTCCAACGGGACTTACGTGGTTTCTTCTCCCTCAGATCCTCAGTAATCATCAAGGTGGCGGTCACCTGTACGCAGGTGCTACCTGTTCACCTTGCAAGGGCCCGAGATGCTGCTAGGCATCTCGGGTTTCCTTTCTAATATGGTGAGAATTTCCTCTTGCCAACACAGGGTTTTCCACTAGGGTGGACCCAAGACTCCCCAGGAGGGCTCATGAAACTTGAGTTGCGTCAAGTCACCAAAAAATTCGGTGATTTTGTGGCTAACGATTCCATAGATCTCGTGGTGGAAGAGGGTCAAATTCACGCCCTGCTGGGGGAAAACGGGGCTGGAAAATCCACACTCATGAATGTGCTCTATGGGCTCTATGGTGCCGATGGGGGAGAAATCCTTCTCGATGATGTTCCGGTTCATTTTTCAGGACCTGGTGATGCTATGGCCGCAGGGATTGGAATGGTTCATCAGCATTTCATGCTCGTACCGGTCTTTACTGTTGCGGAAAATGTTGTTCTCGGAACTGAACCTACACACCCACTGGGGATCATCAATGTTTCCCAGGCGCGAAAGATGGTCAAAGAGATCTCTGAACAATTCGGTTTTGACATCAATCCGGATGCTCTGGTGGGGGATCTTCCTGTTGGGGTGCAGCAGAGGGTTGAAATCATCAAAGCCTTATCCCGTCAGGCCAAGATCCTTATTTTGGACGAGCCCACTGCCGTTCTCATTCCCCAGGAAACAGATGAGCTGATGAATATCATGAGACAACTGAAAACCTCAGGCACCTCTATTGTCTTCATCACTCACAAACTCCGCGAGGTCCAAGAAGTTGCTGACATCATCACTGTCATTCGCCATGGGAAAGTGATTCGGTCTGCCGCACCAACTACCTCTCAAAGTGACCTAGCAGCAATGATGGTGGGCAGGAGCGTGGATATGGGGAGAAAGCAAAGAGCACAGACGCATGGAGATGTTGTTATGGACGTCCGCAGCCTGGATCTTATTGATGCGGACGGGCGTACGCTGCTGGATAGTGTTTCTTTCACAGTCTGCGCAGGGGAAGTGCTAGCGGTTGCAGGGGTCCAAGGTAATGGTCAAACAGAATTGGCTGAGACTCTCATTGGGCTAAGAAAACCTACTTCTGGTGAAATCCTGCTCACATCTCCTGGCACCTTGACCGCGGAACTAGCTGTGGAGCAAGCCACTAGTGAACAACCTTCCACGACACCATCACGTCCCCCCATAGACCTTGCAGGAAAAACAGTGAAAAAAGTGCTCGATACCGGAGTAGGTTTCATTCCAGAAGATCGTGGAAAGGATGGAGTAGTCCACGGGTTCACCATTGCTGAGAATCTGATTCTTGACCAGGTAACCTCTCAGACTTTCTCACAGTGGGGCTCACTGAAAACAAGATCGATAGCAGCGAACGCAAAGAAACTAGTTGAGGAATTTGATGTACGCGCAGGTTCGGCTAACGCTGCGCTAGGAACCTTGTCGGGTGGTAACCAACAAAAAGTGGTTGTCGCACGAGAGCTCTCCAGGGATCTATCTGTCTTGATTGCTTCGCAGCCAACCCGTGGAGTGGATATTGGCTCGATAGAGTTCATTCATTCCCGCATCATTGCTGCCCGTAATCAGGGAACAGCAGTACTGGTCATCTCCACTGAGCTTAATGAAATCTCGGCCCTTGCTGACCGAGTTGCTGTCATGTACGACGGAAAGATCGTGGGTATTGTTCCACCAGACACCGAGCGCCATGTTCTTGGACTCATGATGGCTGGTGTGGGATATGACGATGCCTTGGCACAGGCCGGCCACAATGCGACCAAGAAACCTAAGACCCCATCACAGAGGAAAGCCACCAAGGGATCCCGAGGTTCAGGAGTTGACCATGTCTGAAACCACGACAACACTTCTCCCTGATCACGACAGCGAAGGATCTCCAGACAAACGACCCAGAGTGGAGTGGAGAGACGTAGGAAGAAAGGTCACCAATTCCACGACCGTGACCACGATACTGGCAATTTTTCTCGCTTTGTTCATCAGCGCCCTTCTCATTATTGCAGTGGACAGTGAGGTTCAACGCACCGCCCATTATCTCGGCGCTCGCCCATGGGATTTCTTCCATGCTGTGGGGGCAAGTGTGGGCAATGCTTACTCTTCTTTGTTCACTGGTGCGGTTGTCGACTTTTCCGCAACCACCACGGCTGGATTCTTTGAGCCACTAACAAATACCATTTCCTTTGCTGTTCCACTGATCTTTGCTGGGTTAGCACTCGGAATGGGTTTCCGTGCAGGACTGTTCAACATTGGTGCCCAGGGCCAAATTATCTTGGGAGCTATCTTCTGCGGATGGATTGGTTTCACCTTCCATCTCCCACCAGCGCTCCATCTTCTCCTGTGCTTGATAGGTGCTTTCCTCGGTGGTGCCATATGGGGTTTTATTCCCGGGATATTGAAAGCCAAAACAGGAGCTAACGAAGTCATTGTCACCATCATGTTGAACTCGATCGCACTTCTGCTTCTGGGGTGGCTTTTGGGAAATCGTGATGATCTCTTTCATTTTCGAAGCCCAGGATCTATTTACCCCGTCAGTCCCCGAGTGAACTCTTCAGCACAGTTCCCTCAATTATTCGGGTCCAATATTGATCTTGGATTCTTGCTTGTGCTCATCGCCGCCGTAGGGGTGTGGTGGTTAATGGAGCGTTCAACGCTGGGTTTCCGTATTCGTGCTGTTGGAGAGAATCCTGATGCGGGGCGAACAGCAGGAATGAACGTAGCTGCATCGTATGTGTGGGTCATGGTCATCGGTGGGGGACTTGCAGGGCTCGCTGCTACCTCCCAGTTATTGTCTCTAGGCAGTCCAACACTCAATGGTGATATCGCCGCAACTTTAGGTTTTGATGCCATTACTGTCGCGCTCTTGGGCAGATCAAGACCACTAGGAACGGTTCTAGCTGGGCTCCTGTTCGGTGGATTGCGGGCCGGTAGTTATGTGATGAGGACAGCGACAAAAACACCGGTCGACATCATCTTGATTCTACAATCGATCATCGTACTTCTCATTGCAGCTCCACCACTCGTGCGAGCCATCTTCCACCTACCCGATCCAGAGCGTCGCCGAAAGAGACAGATCCGCAAACAGCAGCGAGACCTGAAACAGGAGGAACAACAACTCGAGGCGACTCCTTTGCTCACCTATGACCCTGAGAACATTCAGCAAGAGTATCCACCACTCGAGTATCCACCCAGTGAAGAACCCACCACTAGTGCTGATACGAAGCGCCATAAAAAGAAACCCACCAAGAAAGTGTTGAAATCCCCAACATTTGGGGAGCCGAAAGACTCAGCGCCACCAACCACCTCCGACAAGGAGGTGACATCGTGAGCACGATAAACCTCCAACCCGATAGTGCCCACGTGGTTCTGCGGCCACGGACCTGGAAACTTCCCATCGCCTTGTCTATCTTCACCGTTGCCACACTGGCTATGTTCCTGTCTACCCCACGCAGGGCAATATCGAGGATTGTCATCGACACTGGCAACTCTCATTGGGGGGTCGCCTCCTGGAACCTACCCGCTTTTTATGTCATTCTCCTCCTCATCGTGGGGATGGCTTGTGTCACTGTCTTTGCGTGGTGGATGACTTTCACCCGGACAGAAGCCCTCGGCAAGGTGAGGGTGGGAACCCTTCTCGGGGTTGCCTATGGGGCTTTGTTTATCTCTGCCTTCCTGATCTGGGCTGTCGCGGACAAGAGTGGAACCTTGCCCGTGACCTCACTACTCAAAGGTGCCCTCTTCTGCTCGATTCCACTGATCTTTGGTGGAATGGCTGGAACCGTGTGTGAACGCGTGGGTGTGATCAATGTCTCGATCGAAGGACAATTATTAGCTGGTGCCTTCTTGGCGGGTGCTGTGGGGGCGTGGACAAAAAACCCATGGATCGGTTTGGTGACGGCACCTATTGCTGGCGCTCTCGTGGGTGCACTGCTAGCCCTGTTTGCTGTGAAATACTGGGTGGATCACATCGTGGTTGGTGTTGTCCTCAATGTTTTGGTCTTGGGAGTGACCACGTATTTTTACTCGACAATTCTCACAAAGTATGCCGTCTTCTCTGTGGCTGTCAAACTCCCTACCTGGAAGATTCCCCTAGTGAGCAAGATCCCTGTCCTTGGACCAGTCCTTTTCGATCAAGGAGTGCTGGTCTATGTCATGTATGTGGCTGTGATTATTCTCCAGATCATGTTGTTTAAATCCAAATGGGGTCTAAGATTGCGGTCCTGCGGTGAACATCCTCGCGCTGCTGACACCATGGGGATCAAGGTCAACCGTACTCGGGTGCGCAACACTATTCTTGGTGGGGCTATTGCAGGGCTTGGTGGAGCCTATTTCACCGTGGCTGAAGGTTTGTCCTTCAATGGAGGAATGAGCGGAGGGCGAGGGTTTATTGCTCTTGCTGTCATGATCTTGGGTGGGTGGAAACCAAGCCGAATAGTCTTGGCAGCTCTCCTGTTTGGTTTTGCTGATCAGCTAGCAAAGACTCTCCAATCCGCTGGTGTGGATATCCCTGGGCAGTTCATGTCAATGGCTCCCTATCTCATTACCATCTTTGCTGTGGCCGGACTCGTTGGTCGAGTTCATCCCCCAGCAATGGAAGGCAAACCGTACAAGGGGTGATGATGGATTTTTCTGAACTTCTCGACCATGCTCGGGCGGCAGCCGCTCAAGCCTACGTACCCTACTCTCACTACCCGGTGGGAGCTGCAGCACTCACCAGTGACGGGCGTATCATCACTGGATGCAACGTGGAGAATGCGTCTTATGGACTCACCTTATGTGCCGAGTGTGGATTGGTGAGCACCCTGATCAGCGGCGGCGGTGGACAACTTGTTGCCTTCACCTGTGTCAATGGCATAGGGGAAGTCATCACCCCTTGTGGGAGATGCCGTCAGCTTCTTCTGGAACACGGCGGACCAACCCTGGCCATTCTCTCACCAGGCGGTCAGTGCACTCTGAGTGATCTTCTGCCGCAATCTTTTGGGCCTACGGATTTGAATGAGTACACCCGCACTCAAGGAGGCTAGACATGGTAGATACCTTCGATGCTGTTGACATCATTATTGCTAAGCGTGACGCAGAGATTCTCAGTGACAACCAGATCAACTGGATCATCGATGCTTATACCTCTGGTGAAGTTGCTGAGGAGCAGATGTCAGCTCTGTTGATGGCGATCTTCCTGCGAGGGCTCAATCGCAGTGAACTCAATTGCTGGACCGATGCCATGATCGCCTCAGGTGAGCGTTTGGATTTCTCTTTCCTGCCTCGAGCGACTGTCGACAAACACTCCACTGGCGGGGTGGGGGACAAAATTACTCTCCCACTGACAGCAGTGGTTTCCAGTTACGGTGTGGGGATTCCGCAACTTTCTGGGCGAGGGCTCGGGCACACCGGAGGGACCCTCGACAAACTCGAATCAATCCCAGGCTGGCAAGCTGAACTCAGCCTTGAACAGATGGGTCAACAATTAGCATCCACAGGTGCTGTCATTTGTGCAGCTGGTGCAGGTCTTGCCCCAGCAGATCGCAAACTCTATGCCCTGCGAGACGTGACCGGTACAGTTGCCTCGATTCCACTGATTTCGTCCTCAATCATGAGCAAGAAGATTGCTGAAGGAACCTCGGGTTTGGTTCTCGATGTGAAATGCGGCTCAGGTGCCTTCATGAAAGAACTCTCAGGGGCAAAGGAACTAGCAAGAACCATGGTAGAGATAGGGGAGGATCATGGCGTCCACACGGTTGCCTTGATCACCGATATGGACACCCCCTTGGGGCTGAGTGTAGGAAATGCGCTCGAAGTACGAGAGTCCCTTGAAGTGCTTGGAGGGGGAGGGCCCAAGGATGTCATTGAACTCACCCTTGCTTTGGCGAGAGAAATGCTTGATGTAGCTGCAGATATTGTTGAGGTTCAAGGAATCCCTGGGGCCGGAATACTACCGGGAAGCAAGCATGCACAGAGCCGAGTTGAAGAATTGCGTACAGCAGATGTTGCCAGGTCGCTCACTGATGGTCGGGCTATGGATTCATGGAGAGCAACTATACGAGCCCAGGGGGGAGATGTGGATGGCGAGATGGCTTGGGCTAAGTTCACTGAAGATGTGGTGGCCGATCATGATGGATTCCTGCTCAGCCTGGATGCGATGAAAGTAGGCCTTGCTGCTTGGCGACTAGGGGCAGGGCGAGCACGCAAGGAGGATAAAGTCCAGATCGGTGCAGGGGTGGTCCTTCATGCCAAACCAGGGGATCGGGTACGACAAGGACAACCACTCATGACCCTCCATACAGATACCCCAGATGCTTTTTCTCGTGCCCAAGAGAAACTTGAGGGGGCCTGGAGTATTGGCCCACAAGCCCCGCAGCCCACCGGAGTCATCATCGACAAGGTGTCAGCTTCAACACTGGCGTAGCACCGAGGAAGAAAGAAGAATCCCATGAACTGTCACGATATTGCGAGCATGATTGACCATACTCTACTCAAACCTGAGGCAACACCTCGAGATGTTGATGCACTGGTGACTGAAGGTGTCGACCTTGGTGTTTATTCTGTGTGTGTGAGCCCCTCCATGCTCCCTATCGACGCTCGTGGGTTAAAAGTGGCCACCGTGTGCGGATTTCCAGCAGGTGCCCATACCAGTCAAATGAAAGCAGCCGAGGCAGCAGAAAGTGTCCAGCGAGGGGCTGATGAGATCGATATGGTCATCAATCTTGGATGGGCGAAGGCAGGGCAGTGGGACCTCGTACACCATGATATTGAAGCAGTACGGACGGCAGTACCTGCACTAACGATTCTCAAAGTCATCATAGAATCCGCAGCTTTGAGCGATGAGGAAATCATAGAAGCCTGCCGAGTGTCTGTGGCTGGTGGAGCTGATTTCGTTAAAACCTCTACTGGTATGCACCCAGCCGGTGGTGCAAGCCCCCACGCTGTGAGCCTCATCAGGAGCTGTGTTGGTGATGGCATGGGGGTGAAAGCTAGTGGCGGAATACGCAGTCTAGCTGATGCATTGGCCATGTTCGCCGCAGGTGCAACACGTCTGGGACTCTCGGCCAGTGCTGCGATCCTTGCGGAGTGTGAATAAGATGAAAGAACCCTTAGATGAGTTGGTGTCTGCATGGATTTCTGGCGATGTTGATGAATCGGACCAAGAGGAGCTTCGTAGCTTAGCTCGACGTGCACACAGTGATGAAACCGCCTTAACCCAGCTGAAGGATCGTTTCAGTCATCGTCTCCAATTTGGTACCGCAGGGTTGCGAGGAGTGATGGCCGCAGGGCCCAACGCGATGAATCGCGCAGTGGTTATTCAGGCAACTCACGGATTAGTGACCTATCTCCAAGCCCATATTGATCAGCCCAAGATTGTCATTGGCAACGATGCTCGCCATCATTCTCGGCAATTTGCCCTGGACACCGCTGGTGTCATCACCGCCGCAGGAGGGGAAGCCATACTCTTGGATGACCCTGTTCCCACACCGTTACTCTCCTTTTCTGTTCGTCATCTTGAAGCAGATGCTGGGGTGATGGTGACCGCCTCCCATAATCCTGCTGCTGACAATGGGTTCAAGGTTTATTTGGGTGGGCGAATGGTGGACGACCATGCTAGGGGGGTTCAGATCGTCTCCCCTCACGACGCTGGTATTGCCGAGTGCATTGATGCAGCACCTCACGCCAATCTGATTCCTCGAGCTGAAGGGTGGGCTTGTGCTGGAGGTGAGTTGCGTGACACGTACCTGCAAGCTATCTCCCAGGGACAACGACCGCCTGCACCGATTCGGATTGTCTATACCGCCATGCATGGCGTCGGAGCAGACATAGCCTTAGCAGCATTCCAACGAGCAGGTTTTGATTCGGTTACCTCTGTGCAGTCTCAACTCCACCCGGATCCGGAATTCCCCACTGTTGCCTTCCCGAACCCCGAGGAACCAGGTGCTCTCGATCAAGCGATTGCCCTGGCCCAGCGTGAAGAAGCCGACATTGTCATCGCTCATGATCCTGACGCTGATCGATGTGCGGTTGCCCTGGAAGATCCACGTCTTGGGTGGAGAATCCTCCACGGTGATGAGCTCGGAGCCGTACTGGGAGAAGACCTTGCCACGAGCGGATGTACCGGTGTTTTTGCCAACTCAGTGGTTTCTTCACGCCAGCTGGAGGTCATTGCCATAGAACATGGCAACGAGTACGTCCAAACACTGACAGGTTTCAAGTGGATGGGAAGAGTCGAAGATCTTGGTTTCGCTTATGAGGAAGCTATTGGATATTGTGTACGCCCTGATCTTGTCCGCGATAAAGATGGGATAACAACTGGTGTGATGGTGGCTCGGCTCGCCTCACGGCTGAAGGCGCAGGGAAGTTCGATCATGGGACTTCTCGATGATCTTGCCCGCCGCCATGGCCTCTACCTCAGTTCTCAACTGTCAGTACGCTTCGATGATCAACCCCAGATTCCATTGACCATGGACAAGTTGAGAATTTCTCCCCTACGAGAGTTGGCGTCGAGCCCGGTGGAATTGGTGGCTGATTTACAACAGGGATGGAAGGGCTTGCCGCCGACTGATGGAATACTCATGAAAACCCGCCGCGATGATCAGGTGATCGTGAGACCCTCGGGAACCGAACCCAAGGTCAAGTGTTACCTTGAAGTCATCGAACCTGTTTCCCCTGAAGCTGGCTTTGAGGAACTGAGCCTGGTGCGTACCAGAGCCGCAGAGAGGTTAACAACCATCAAAGAGGATCTCTCCGCTGCACTATTTGCCTAGACAAAAGCTGCAGCTACCGCGAGAGTCAAAGCTCCTTGGAACTTCGTTTCACGCTCGTCAGCACTCATGTCAGCACCCTTGGATGTCAAGTGATCAGAGACTGTGAGGACACACAAGGCACCGGTACCATGTTCAGCTGCCACCGCGTAAAGACTAGCTGCCTCCATTTCTACACCGAGAACACCATGGGCAACGAGCCCGTCGAGTTGACCAGGTATAGAAAAATAGAAATGGTCGGCAGAGATGATAGTCCCACAGTGGAGTGTCATCGAATCGTCGCCGGCCTTCCATGCAGCAGCAGCCATGGGGAGATCTGCAACTGCTGAATAGTGTGTGCCAGGAATGCGTAGTTCATTCATTGATGACGTGGTGTGGGCCCCCACACCAATGAGAACATCACCAACTTTGACCTTGGGGGATATCCCACCAGCGGTACCCACGCGGATGATCCTGCTTACTCCATAGAATCGGTACAGTTCTGTGGCATAGATCGCTATGGAGGGCATACCCATTCCAGAACCCATGATCGATAAAGGGCGTCCATGGAATTCACCAGGTCCAGCGTACGTACCAGTGAAACCCATCATTCCACGCACTTGCGTGACCAGGCGAGGGTCAGTCAAAATCGACTCCGCCATTCGCTGGGCACGTTTGGGATCTCCAGGCATGAGTACGCAAGGGGCAAAATCGCCTTCCTGTGCAGTTATATGTGGGGTTGCCATCATGGGCTCCCTTCTCGAGTGACGTATGAGGACAGTTCTGGGTTCACGGTAGTGATGTTCCCAAGGATAACGCTAGTTGAACTTCCCTGGGGGAGTATTCCCACCACCAGGAGACACGCCGGGGTGGTTGTATTCTAGGGTCTGAGATAGTGGACAAAGAAAAGAAGGAAAACTAGTGAATATCGATCTTCACACCCATTCATCGATTTCCGATGGAACAGATTCCGTTCCCGAGCTGCTCGATAAAGCCCGCTTGGCTGGGATCGACGTTGTAGCTCTCACCGATCACGACACAATGGACGGGGTAGACCAGGGGCAAGAATATGGAGCAAGTATTGGGATAGAAGTCTTGCGAGGTATGGAGATTTCCACGCATGTGGAAGGTGAGGGCACGCAAACGTCAGTGCATCTTCTCGCCTATGGTTGCCAACCTCAATACGATGACCTCAACAATCTCCTGGCTGACTTGAAAGAAGCCCGGGATTCGCGAGTACCTCGAATGTTGGAGATCTTGGACGAACTGGGAATGCCACTGACGATGATGGATGTGGAAGCACAATCGTCTCATGCCCGTGTCGCTGGGCGGCCGCATATCGCTGATGCCATGGTGGCCCATGGCTATGTCGCCTCGCGAGACGAAGCTTTTCATCGCTATCTGGGCGATGACTCTCCGGTGTACGTCAAGAGATATACCCCGTCTTTAGCCGAGGGGCTCGACATCATCCATCGCAGTGGGGGAGTGGGCATCCTCGCTCATCCGTGGGGGCGTGGGACCAAGAAGGTGCTCTCTAGGGTGTATCTGCGACAACTAGTGGAAAGCCACGGCCTCGATGGGATCGAAGTTGACCATGTGGACCATGATGACACTTGCCGGGAAGAGCTTCGCGCCCTCACCAGCGAACTGGGAATTCAAGCCACTGGATCAAGCGACTACCATGGCCTCGGTAAAACCCGAAACCCTCTCGGTGTGTTCACCACACCAGAAGAAACCTACCAACTGTTACGATCTATGGTGATAGAAAGAGGTGGTTGTCTATGACCCAGGCCCACGAACAATCCTCCTTGGAGCGTACGATAACTCGAAGTAACCAGATCAATGCCGAATTGGAGAAGGATCCGCAAGCTTATCGAGTACTGACCGGTGACAGACCTACAGGCAATCTCCACATTGGGCACTATTTCGGCTCTTTAGCCAATCGCGTACGACTCCAAGAGCTGGGGGTGGACACCTGCATTCTCATCGCAGACTATCAGGTGATCACCGACCGGGATGGAGTTGGCCCCATCAAGGACCGTGTCTATTCACTCCTGGTCGACTATCTCGCTGCGGGGATCGATCCGGCAAAGTCGATGATCTTTATACACTCTGCGATACCAGCACTCAACCAGCTCATGCTTCCCTTCCTGTCTTTGGTCAGCGACGCAGAATTACGTCGCAATCCAACCGTCAAATCCGAATTGGAGGATGCCGGGATCCCCATGTCCGGGCTCATGTTGACCTATCCTGTTCACCAAGCAGCAGATATTTTGTTCTGCAAGGCTAATCTTGTTCCTGTGGGTAAAGACCAGATACCTCACATCGAAATGTGTCGGGTCATTGCTCGACGGTTCGACGAGCGCTATGGGCGTGCAGAACCAGGAAAACCTGTGTTTCCCCAAGCCGACGCTTTACTCACCAGTGGGGCGCTCATTTTAGGAACTGATGGGACTAAGATGTCCAAGTCGAAAGGAAACGTCATTGAGTTGGGGATGAGTGCGGATGAAACAACTCAGACTCTCAAAAAAGCAGTGACAGATTCAGACCGACATATCACCTACGATCCGATCAACCGTCCCGAAGTAGCCAACTTGGTCGCCTTGGCTGCTCTGTGTTTAGATTCCACCCCAGAGGCTATTGCTGAGCAGATTGGTGATGGAGGAGCAGGCAAACTTAAAGCACTGGTGACTGAGGCCCTCAATGAGCGTCTTCGAGGCCATCGCGAAGCTCGCCTAGAGTTGGTGAAAGACCAAGGATATCTCGAATCCGTCCTGCGTGAAGGAAACCAGCGAGCCTGTGCGATTGCAGAGAAAACCTTAGACGAGGTACGAGCGGCCATGTCCATGGCTTACTAACCTGGGGTCATTCCTGCGATTCTTATTCATCATCCCGTACATTCACCGTACACTTGTGCCATGGCTCAACCACTGCGTACTCGCCGATTTGAAACTCGGCTCGATGCTTCCACCGATAATCTCATCACCCAAGCAGCCGATCAACTCGGTGAATCACGATCGGCATTTGTTGTCGCTGCAGCTAGGGCTGCGGCAGCCAAGGTCGTGGAACCCAGTGCCATGAGGCAGCAAGAAGCCCTGAGCGTACTCATGGATGGAATGGATGAATCAGAACTCTCAGTGTGCCCTGTCATAAGACTCTTCATGAATCGCTAACCTCATCGGCTTAATCCTGCCGGGTCACTGAGGAGACCAGTGAGGGCTCCGGCGTCGCGTCATGATCCTCGGACACTGTGGTCTCATGGCCTAAGTGAGCAGTGGTCAGCATAAGTTTGATTCGGTTGAGCTGATTCACTTCGGAAGCCCCAGGATCATAATCAATAGTGACAAGATTTGCTCGAGGATGCTGGCGACGAATCTCTTTGAACATTCCCTTACCAGTCACGTGGTTAGGTAGACAGGCGAAAGGTTGCACACAGATCACATTCGGAACACCGTGGTGGATCAATTCCACGATTTCACCGGTGAGAAGCCATCCTTCACCAGCTTGGTTGCCGAGACTCGTCACCTCCTGGGCTCGTGCAGCAAGTTCGGCCATAGACCCTGGGACCGTGAATTTTGGTTCACTATGGCGCGCATTAGCAATGGTAAGAGCCTTGCGAATAGGATTGCGGTAAGTTTCCATCCACCACCGAAGTAATCCTTTGAGTTTGCGCCCCTTCCGGCCAATGCCGAAGTTTTCCCAGTTCCAGTCAGCTGTGTGCAAACCGGTCAACATGAATTCAACAAGACCAGGTAGTGCTGCTTCACACCCCTCTGACTCAATAACATCGATGACATGATTGTTCGCATCAGGTTGGAATTTCACCAAGATTTCACCGACGACACCCACCCGTGGACGTCGAGAAATATTCTTAAGTGGGAGTGCATCAAACTCGTCCACCAGCAGGTGCACAATCTTGGAATAACTCATTGACCGCCCCAGAGTGCGGGAGTGGCCCTTGGTGATCCACTCACTCAGAATCTGATCCCAGCGATGGTACAGTTCAGTCGAGGAACCCTCCACCAGTTCATAGGGGCGTACTCTCAACAACAAGTCCTGAAGGAGGTCACCCAACGCTAGAGCCTTCATGACCTTATGAGCAATAGGCAAGGTGACTTTGAACCCAGGGTTGGATTCGATTCCAGAGGTGGAGATTCCGATGACGGTCACCTGGGGATAGCCAGCATCACGCATAGCCTTACGCATGAGGGCTGCATAGTTCGTGGCTCGACACATCCCACCAGTCTGCGTAATCAGCACTGAAGCATGTTCTGGGTCAACTTCGCCACTGCGAAGAGCTTCCATGACTTGCCCGGTCACCATGATGGCCGGGTAACATGCATCATTATTGACGCTGCGAAGCCCCATTTCTACGTCCTGGGGTGAGGCATGTTCGAGAAATTTCACTTGGTAACCTTGGGATTCAATCAGGGGAACCACCAACCTGAAGTGAATAGGAGCCATCTGCGGGGCTAGAAGGGTGTGAGTCTTCTTCATCTCTTTGGTGAAAGGAATTCTTTCGTACGCATGGCTTCTCGGTGCTCTGATGATGGCTTGTCGCTCGACGGCAGCTGCTGCTAATGAGCGCAAACGAATCCTTGCAGCCCCTAAGCTTGAGACTTCATCAATTTTCAACAAGGTGTAAACCTTATTCTTCGCTTCAAGGATCTCGCAGACCTGCTCGGAGGTGACAGCATCGAGTCCGCACCCAAAAGAGTTCAGTTGTACAAGTTCCAGATTCTCATCCTCAGCAACCACGCTCGCTGCTTCATACAACCTGGAATGGTACGACCACTGGTCACGTACCCTTAAAGGCCTTTCCAAGTTTGAATCCCCCAGGATTGAATTTTCGGTGAGCACTGCCATTCCCAAGCTCGTCACCAGCTCGGGTATTCCATGATGAACCTCAGGGTCGATGTGGTACGGACGCCCAGCGAGAACAATCCCGCGGATATTATTTTTGGCACAGTATTCTCGTGCTTCCTGACCTGCCTGACGGATATCGTTGCGTACGGCCTCATCCTCAGCGTATCCTTTGGCGACTGCTTCGCGAGCTTCTTCTTCGCTCACATTCCAGTCGGCAAAGATGTCCACCAAGCGCTGGGCAAGTTTCTCGCGATTAGCTAAGTTGAGATAGGGATTGATGAGTCGAACACCTGGCTCTTTGATCCTCTCAAGATTGTTTTGAATCACCTGAGGATAGGAGGCAACCACCGGGCAGTTGTAGTTCTTGTCGGTCCCTTCAATGAATTCCTGCTCGTAATTCACGCAAGGATAGAAGATGGTGGTGATCCCCCTATCGAGTAAGGATTCCACATGGCCGTGGACAAGTTTGGCTGGATAACAGACATTCTCTGAAGCAATCGAGTGCATCCCCAGCTCAAAAAGATCATGGGAACTGCGCCCAGAAACCACCACGCGGAACTTGAGGTGAGTCAAGATCGTGAACCAGAAAGGGAAGTTCTCATACATGTTGAGGGCTCTAGGTATTCCAATGTCCCCGCGAATTGCTTCTCTTTCAGTTAGGCGGCGGTAGCCAAAGAGTCGCTTGTAGGTGTAGTCATAGAGATTCGGCAGTGTGGATTTTTCTTGGGAAGGATCCACTCCACGTTCGCAGCGGTTTCCTGAAATGTGGCGTTCCCCATTGCCGAAAGTTGAGATCGTACACTGACAATTATTGTGACAGAGGCCACAGTTCGTGGTTTCTGTTTCCAACTTGATTTGTTGAAGCCCAGCAACGGAGCGCAAGGTGGTTGGGGTTCCAGGGATGAATTCTTTCTTCGCGGTGAGTGCTGCTCCATAGGCACCCATGAGTCCTGCGATCGTGGGGCGTACGACTTCTCGGCCAGTCAGCAATTCGAATGCCCGCAAGACTGCATCATTGAGGAAGGTACCTCCCTGGACGACGACTGTTTCACCGAGCTGATCAGCGTCACGAAGTTTAATGACCTTGTATAACGCATTGCGAATGACCGCGTAACTGAGACCAGCTGCGATGTCACCAACAGTTGACCCCTCCTTTTGTGCTTGTTTCACAGAAGAATTCATGAAAACCGTACAGCGGCTACCCAAGTCAACTGGAGCGAGAGCCTCGCAGGCTGCTTGGGTGAATTCTTCAGTGGTCAAGGACAAGGATTCAGCAAAAGTTTGCAGGAAAGAACCACAACCTGATGAGCATGCTTCGTTCACTGCGATCGAATCAATAGCCCCATCATGAATGGAGAGATATTTCATATCCTGCCCACCAATGTCGATCACCGAGGTGACGCCAGGAGCGATCTTGTCAGCAGCCCGATAGTGAGCGATCGTCTCCACGACACCATGGTCAATGTTTAAAGCAGCTTTGATGAGCCCCTCACCGTACCCAGTTACACAGGTTTGAGCGATGATGGCCGTGCGCGGGAGCTTGCGGCGCACTTCAGTCCCAATGTGAACAGCTGCTGATACTGGATCACCCTGATTCCCTGCGTAGTAAGACCACAAGATCGTGTCGTCAGAGTCGATGAGTACGGCCTTGATCGTGGTGGACCCAGCATCAATCCCTAAGAAACAGGCACCTTCAGCTTCAGAAATGTCTTTCTGTGTGATGGTCTGGTCCTGATGTCTGGTGTCGAAGGCTGCACGATCATCCCTGGTAGGGAACAAGGGAGCCAAGCGTCCAGTAACCGGGACCAGGTGGCGGTGGCGAGTTAAGCGCGTACTTAACTCCTCCAGTGACATCGTGGTGGTTGAGGCTTTGCTAGCGGCACCTAAAGCAACAAAGAGCTGCCCATTGTCAGGCACAACATGGTCGGTGATGTCACCTTCGAGGGTACGAAGAAACGCGTTGCGCAATTCGGGAAGGAAATGGAGAGGTCCGCCGAGAAAGATCACCTTTCCTCGTACTGGACGCCCCTGAGCAAGACCAGAAATTGTTTGGGTGGCGACGGCTTGAAAAATGGATGCCGCGAGATCCTCATGACGAGCGCCCTCATTGATCAAGGGTTGAAGATCAGTTTTTGCAAAGACCCCACACCTCGAAGCAATAGGGTAGACGTGAAGATGTCCAGCAGCAAGATCATTGAGCCCTGCTGCATCTGTTTGCAACAATGTGGCCATTTGGTCAATGAACGCACCAGTTCCCCCAGCACATGTACCATTCATGCGCTGTTCAGGAATAGGTTTGAGGTAGGTGATTTTGGCATCCTCACCACCAAGCTCAATAGCGACATCAACATCCGGGTAGTGGGTCTGAACACCATGGGTTCCTGCAATAACCTCTTGAATGAACTCCACCTCGAGTACTTGGGCGATTCCCAGACCTCCAGAACCGGTGATTGCTACTGCCGCATGAATGCCAGGGAACCCAGCACTGAGGTCTTGGACAAGTTTGACCAATTCTGCTTGAACATCGGCATTATGACGGCGATATTCCTGATGGATGATGGTTCCATTCTCAGTCAGTACGGCTTTGAGGGTGGTCGAACCCACATCCAATCCCAACGCATAGTGTTGATCCACGCATACTCCTTCATCAGCGAAAATCACCGAAAACCTACCTTACTTGAATAATGGCCCCCCAGTGTTCAAACAGGTGCAACTGTGTTCCGCTATTCGAGACCTCACCGGTGAATGACGATGTTGACAGTGAGCGCAGTATCGGTGGGTGGGAAGGTTTTTTGGTGATGGCCATCTTGGCTCCCCCACCTGGACTCGAACCAGGAACCTACGGATTAACAGTCCGGCGCTCTGCCAATTGAGCTATGGAGGATGGTGCCCTATGAGGGTACCAGATCCAGGGCTCGTGGTCGAATGCGAATCCCGGGGATTCACCCCGTGGCGGCCAGCTCCCTTATGCTACTATCACTGAAGAAGCTCCCCTGGGGGTTTCACCAGTTTTCATACACGAATGGGCTTTGTTTTCATGGTTGCCGACCCACTCAATACCACAATGGAAGATGTGGTTCTGTTTACGAGCAGTGACCCGTTGATCTTTCAATCTGGGGAGCGATTGAGTCATGTCCAAGTTCGCTATGAAACCTATGGAACACTCAATGCTGATAAATCGAATGCGATATTTGTCTGCCACGCGCTCACTGGCGATGCCCACGCCAGCGGCGTACGCCCAGGGAAAGACAAGCCAGGATGGTGGGATACTCTCATTGGCCCAGGAAAACCTGTCGACACGGACTCTTTCTTTGTCATTTGCCCCAATATTCTCGGTGGATGCCAGGGAACCACTGGGCCAGGGTCAATCAACCCAGCAACAGGTGCGTCCTATGGCTTGGATTTCCCCACACTCGACATGCAGGATTTTGTTACCGTTCACCGCCGACTCCTGGCCCATCTAGGGATTGACACTCTTTTAGGCTGTCTTGGTGGTTCGCTGGGGGGAATGCAGGTGTTGCAGTGGGTCTTGAATGCTCCACAAGACATGGGCTCAGCGTTGATTATCGCAGCCTCTAGCCGTCTCACAGCACAAAATATTGCCTTCTCTGCAGTGGCGCGGGAAGCCATCATGAGAGATCAAGGATTCTCTGATGGACACTACCTGGAGGCTGGCACCACACCGGATACGGGGATGTCTATTGCGCGCATGATGGCTCACATTACCTACACCTCCGAAGGAGCGCTGTGGGATAAATTCGGTCGCGAACCACAAAACAGTGATCTGTCAGGAGATTTTGGTGTCGACTTCGCCATCGAGAGTTATCTCCAGCACCAAGCTGAGACGTTCTTGGACCGTTTTGATGCGCTCAGCTACCTCTATCTCAGTCGTGTGATGGACTATTTCGATCCCTTTGGCTCAGATGATTCTTGCAAGCTCATTCGGGCCAACCCAGTGGACACACTGGTGTGCTCTTTCTCCTCTGATTGGCGTTTCTCCCCACGTGCATCAAAGAGAATAGCTACCCGTTTAGAGAGGGCAGGAGTACCCGTCACTTATCAGGAGATTAGAGCAGGTGTTGGACATGACTCGTTCCTCCTAGAGATTCCCGAATATCTTGAGCTGATTCGCCGCTTCCTCAATCATCGACTGGAGGTGATCTCATGAGTGTTCGGGTTGACTTCTCTGTCATTTCCGGGTGGGTAGAATCAGGCTCACGCGTGCTAGACCTCGGATGTGGACACGGAACTCTGCTCCATCACCTTGCCACAACCCAAGGCTGTCGAGTCCAAGGGGTGGAAATGGACTCTGACTGCCTTCACAGTGCAGTGAGCAAAGGTGTACCCGTACTGGGAATGAATATTGACCAGGAATTGGATGGATTCGACGACAACTCCTATGATGCGGTCATCTTGTCTCGTACGGTCCAAGCTATCCACCAACCAGCAACTGTTCTCACACATATGAAGAGAATTGCCCCCACAGTGATTGTGTCCATGCCGAATTTCGCGTACTGGCGCAATAGGTTTCGCCTGATGGCAGGGCGTGCACCAGTATCGAAGGATCTACCCTACGCCTGGCATGACAGCCCGAATGTGCATTTCGGATCCTGTCGCGACCTGGAGTGTCTCTTCGAAGAACTGGGACTCACTGTGATGCAGTGCATTGCCTTGTCGTCCTCGGGGAAGAAATCTCGTTTCCCCACCAAGTTGAGAAACCTCACTGCGGGAGCAGCCTTGTACCGCCTCACCACCACAGACCCACGGTGACCATGAGTGCTGGTTGGAAAACTCTTGGTCAGTGTGTAGCATCCCTGGCGTCCGGTTGTGTGGTTGGTCTTGGGTTTGCTCCCACCAACCTATGGTGGCTCGTTGTTCCTGGTATTGCTAGCTTTCTTGTCATCGTTATTCAACAACGACCTGGTTGGGGGTTCCTCCATGGTTTTCTCTTTGGCTATGGCATGGCTCTGATCGCTTTCCGCTGGTCAGGAGTCTTGGGTATTGGGGTTCTCTTAGTTTTTGCAGCTGAAATCGCGCTCTGGTACGGCCTTGTTGGACTAGTAGTGGCAGCCTTTCGCAAGACCTCCGTCTGGGGGTTACTGGGTGTAGCGACATGGATGAGTATCGAATGGATCTCCGCACGGGTACCCTTTGGTGGTTTCGGGTGGGGCCGACTGGCCTACACAGCAGTGGAGACCCCGCTCGATGGCTTCTTTCCGCTCATTTCAGCCACTGGAGTATCCTTCATCATCATTTCCACCGCCTTCCTTCTTGTGGGGGTAGTACGAGCGGTGGTCGATGGACAAGGCAAGATCCATCGGTCACGGTTCCTCGTCGTACTTCCTGCTGGCGCAACAGCTGTCGGGTTGATCGTGTCCATGGCCGGATATTTCCTCGGTGTTTATTATGATCCTCCCGCTGATCAAGGAGAAGTCAGGGTTGGCGTGGTTCAAGGAAATGTTCCAGGGATGGGGATGCACGCTATTGGCCCGGCTTATACAGTGGACAACAATCACCTCTCAGAGACGATCATTCTTGCTGCCAAGGTTCGCACTGGCCTTGCACCGCACCCAGATTTTGTCCTATGGCCAGAGAACTCCACTGCAACCGACCCGAGTATCTATCCTCGCACTGCTGAGATTATTTCTTCAGCGATTGACATCACCGGTGCCCCTCTACTCATGGGAACGATCAGCCAAGGGCCAGGAGTTGACGAGCGCCAAACAACCGCATTGTGGTGGACGACCAGTCACGAGGTGGATGCAACCTACCATAAGCGGAACCTGGTTCCTTTTGGTGAATGGGTACCGTGGAAGTCCTTCTTTGTTGCCTTGGTCCCTGATCTGGAGTACGTCGGTGCCCAATCCGTACCAGGTACGTCCGTGGGTGTCCTGGATGTCGCACTAGGAGAACAACCCCAAAGAGTTGGGGTCATCATCTGCTTCGAATTGGCCTACGACTCAACCTTCGATGATGTCATCAAAGGAGACGCCACCATTGATGGTGCACAAGTCATCACCATTCAAACGTCAAATGCCATGTTCACTGGTACGACACAGATGGCTCAACAAGATCGGATCACGCGGGTACGCGCCATGGAATCTCGCAGAGAAATTCTCATTGCGACGACGAATTCTTTGGCTGGGCTCGTGGATTCTCATGGGCATGTGGTGTACGCCTCACAACTTCGTACTTCCGACTCCCAGGTGTTTACTGTTCCACTGCGGACTCACATCACCCCAGCAGTGGCCTATCGACCTTGGTTCGATCTGGGAACAATACTGCTGCCACTCTTGGGAGCTGGAGTCCTTGCCACGGCTCATCGACCAAGGTCACAGATGGCCAAGGAGGTGAGCCATGGAGGAGAACTTTTCTGAGATCTTGGTGATCATTCCAACGTACAACGAAGTAGACAATATCAAGCCCATCTGTGCTCGTGTTCGCCAAGCAACCCCCCAGGTTGACATTCTTATTGTGGACGACAGTTCACCTGATGGCACTGGGGAACTTGCCGACTCTTTAGCTGAGCAAGACCCACACGTCCATGTTATTCACCGCAAGGATAAGAATGGCCTCGGTGCAGCATATCTTGCCGGATTTCGGTGGGGGTTATCCAACTATCGCATTTTGATCCAAATGGACGGGGATGGTTCTCACCATCCTGAGCAGATTCCTCGACTGCTGAAAGGTCTCGACACAGCAGATATGGTCAAAGGGTCGAGGTATATTCCTGGTGGGGAAGTGGTCAATTGGCCCAAAAGTCGCCAGCTGTTGAGCCGAGGGGGGAGCTGGTGGATCCGCCTCATGCTGCGCCTGAAGATACGAGACATCACGGGAGGGTTTAATGGTTTTCACGCTCATACGCTGGAGGCAGTCCTTGATGATCTCTCTAGTGTGGGTTTCAACTTTCAAGTCGATCTAGTATGGAATGTCGTCAAGAACAACTTCACCATTGTGGAAGTCCCCATCACTTTTTCTCAAAGAGAAATGGGGCAGTCAAAAATGGGGCCTGGGATCATTGTCGAAGCCTTACTGAAAACCACGTGGTGGGGGATTGTGGATCGTTTTCACCGTCTCACGAGGAAACCGAAGCCCGCAGAGTCTTCAGACGAGACTTGAGCATTGTGGCCAGTTCCCTCGTTGTACGACGCTCGCACACCATCTCCCAATGCGTCTTTCGTGGGGTTGTCCTTGTTGGTGTTGGTTGAGCCCTGCCTTGGTGGGATACCCGCCCACATCGAGGACAATCCCATGTCGAAGGAGGCTCAACATCAGCAGCAAACATGTGGGTAAGCTGATGACCAAACTCGCAGAAATACGACACTTCCATGCGCTGTGCTAACTCGAGGGGTGGTGTCATTGTTGCTCCTTTTTCCGTGGAATCCTCACTAGGAACAACACCCAAGTTGCTGAGTCTATTCCTTCGTTACCGGAGGTGCTTGTGATACAGCTGAAGGTTGGTGTACGGGCAGAAGCACAAAGAATCCGGCTGCTAGAACCACCGCAATAGCGAGAAGTCCCCAATGCTGGGTTGCATTGATCCCAGATACTTGAGCACCTAGATAGACAAAGAGCCCGAACAGTGCTGGGGAGATGAAGGACACTGCCCGGCCTGTCGTGGTGTAGAGACCAAAGATTTCTCCTGATTTCCCTTCAGGAATGACCCTGGCGAGGAAGCTGCGTGAAGCTGCCTGCGTTGGTCCTACGAGACAGGACAAGATGAGCCCGAAGACCCAGAAAATGAGTTTCCCTTGGGCGGCTTTAGCTTCGCTATAGGCCGGATTTTCTTGGCAGTACCCCGAGAAAGAATTGCAGAATTCTGCCGGCAGGGTATAGGCCTGGTCGTGGAGAGCAAAGACGATGATGGCCCCCACCGACAGGATTCCCAAACAAAACAAGATGACCTTCTTTGGCCCTATTTTGTCATCCAGCAGCCCGAAGACAATGGTGACAATTCCAGCGACAAGATTCGCTGCTGCACCGAAGAGAATGATTTCTGTGGTGGTGAACCCAAAGGACTGGGCAGCAATCACTGCACCGAAAGTGAACACAGCTGCAAGTCCGTCACGGAAGAGCGCTGACGCAAGAAGGAAGTACGCCACGTGGCGGTCGTTCTTCCACAGGTGGACGATAGATCTCCCTAATGCACGATAGGAGCCAGCCACCCCCATTTTCGGTGATGCAACCTGTGCAGGGCGATCTTTCAAAGTGAGTAGCGGTGGAATCGTGAAGGTGAGCATCCAAATTCCACACACCACCATGGAGGCCCTGATCTTCATCGGAGTATCTGTTATACCAAAGAGTCCAACCTCGGGAAGAATGAAGATCACCAGGATGATGATGAGAACAACAATGCCACCTAAATAACCCATTCCCCAACCGAATCCAGAAACCTTACCCACGTTGTTTTCATCGGCCACCTGATCGATACTGGCATTGTAGAAAGATCCAGCAATTTCGTTGACAATAGATCCACCCCCCAAGATCACTAACCCCAAGATGAGATAACTAGGATGCGGAGCGACGAAGAACAACGCTAGCGCTGCGACACCCAGAACCCAGGTGAGCCAGCGGAGGTTACGAATCAGATGTCCGCTGCGATCAGCGGACTGGCCCAGTACGGGGGCAATGACAGCAATAATGACCCCAACAATCATGGTAGATACCGATAGCGCCAGAGTTGGACCGTTACTATTGGCGCGGTCAGCACTGAAAAATTCTGGGGTGGTGATGTAAACAGCGAAGACAAAAGTGGTAATCACTGTTGCCCAGGGTTGTGTACCCCAATCCCACAGGGCCCAGCTGATCACCTTGGACTTAGGCACCTTTTCAGTCTTGGTCAAAGCGAGTTTGGATTCTCCATCAGCGGTAGTGCTCATTCGTCCTCCCATAGGTTTCGGCTGATGAGAATTTCTTTCAGCACATCGGGTCGGTCAGTAATAATTCCATCAATACCCCAGTCGATGAGTACGTTCATTTCGTGGGCATCGTTGATTGTCCACGCATGGATCACCTTGCCCAGTGCATGGACGCGATCGATGACTTCTGGTGAAATCACCTGAAGGTTAAAGGGGCCAATATTGTTGCGTACAGGCACTTGCAGGGCGACCCCAGGTGAAGACACCACACCCGATAGGTACGGCACCAGTGCAGTCCATGCGACCCCCAGTGGCGCCATCGCTGTGGGAATGCGCGGCGAAGAGAGTTGACGAAACGCCGAGATTCTTTGCTGTGAGAAAGAATCAACCAGAATGCGATCAGCAAGATTGTATGAATCGAGCATGGCCACCAGCGGAAGGACACAGTCATTGGTTTTCAGATCAACGTTAAAGCGTGTCTGCGGAAACACCTCCACTACTTCAGCGAAGAAGGGGATAGGTTCACCACCAATGGTGACATTCTTCAGCTCGTCTGCTGTGTAGTCGCTCACACGCCCCGACAGCCCTGCCATACGATCAAGGGTTTCGTCGTGGAAACACACCAATAGCCCATCCTTGGTTGCTTGGAGGTCCGTCTCCAGATAGCGATAACCCAAGGAGACTGCTTGATGAAACCCATGGAGGGTATTTTCTTTGCCAAGGTTGGGGGAGTACTCTGCTCCACCGCGATGGGCCATAGCGTGGAATTTGCCTAAGCAGTACGGGAAATTCTTTGCGTACATCGCATTCCTCAAATTCGTAGCCCGCATGGACGAGGTTGCTCATCAATGCTCAGTCCTATTGTGGTGCAACTTCGCGGGGATCACAAACCGGTGTGGGCACCCATGAGATGACAGAAGTACGGTTCACAGAGCACAATAGTGTCCATGACCACCATTGTTTCCATCCAGTCTTCTGTTGCCTATGGGCATGTCGGCAATTCAGTGGCTGCTTTTGCCCTCATGCGGATGGGGGTGGAAACCTACCCAGTGTTCACTGTCCACTATTCCAATACCACCAGCTATGGTTCATGGAAGGGGCCCGTGTTGTCCTCTCAGGATGTGATGGATGTTGTCACTGGTGTTGATGAGCGCGGCGCCTTGGAGAGCGTCAATGGTATTTTATCTGGCTTTCAGGGTTCGACGGAGATGGGTCAAACCATTCTCGCAGCCAAGGATCTGGTGAAGACTCGCCAACCCAATGCTCTCTATTGCTGTGATCCGGTGATGGGGGATGAGGGTAGAGGTATGTTTGTTGCCCCCGGTATACCCGAATTCTTACGTGACTCGGTCGTACCCCAAGCAGACATCGTAACCCCGAACCAATTTGAATTGGACTTCCTCACTGGTGGCGAAACATCCACCACAGCAGACTTACTTGCCAGTGTGGATGCACTGCTCGACTCAGGCCCTTCCACGGTGTTGGTGACCTCAGCGAGTGTTGATGAGTCTGCACAAGACTCTATTTCTATGGTGGCGGCCTCCCAGCAGGAGGCCTACCTGGTTGCAACACCGCGCATTGATCAAGTGTTTACTGGCTCAGGGGACCTCACTGCAGCAGTCTTTTTTGCCCACTTCCTTGACACAAATAGAATTGATCTGGCACTAGGGAGAACCGCAGATGTGGTCTATTCGATTCTGGACACTACCACGCGACTTGGACGCAGAGAACTCGCCCTCGTCCAAGGCCAAGATCAGCTTGTTGAGCCAAGTTTTCATTTTCCCGTACGCCATATCCGCTAGCCATACCAGAGCTGAGCTAGTTTAAGAAAGAGTGAACATTGGCTCCTAGTGCATTGAGCCGTGCGGGAAGTTCCTCGTAGCCACGAGAAATGACATAGGTGTCTTCCAGGATAGTTTCCCCACGAGCACCTAACGCAGCCAAGAAGAGGCAGACCGCTGGACGCAGGGCCGGTGGGGATACGATTTCTCCTCCACCTCTCCACCTGGTTGGCCCATTGACCAAGAGGCGATGTGGGTCCAGTAGGGTGAGGTTCACGCCGAGTTTGTTGAGTCCCATCATGTGGATCATGCGGTGTTCGTACACCCAATCAAAGATTGTCGTGGAACCTTCAGCCATAGCTGCAATGACAACAAAGAATGGCAGATTGTCGATGTTGAGCCCGGGGAAGGGCATGGGGTGAATCTTATCCACCGGGGCAATCAGTTCTGAGGGTTTCACGGTAAGGTCAGCTAGTCGAGTGATGTGGTTGCGTGAGGTGTATTCTTCGGAGAGCGAATAGTTGAGCTTCATAGACTCCAAGACAGCTAATTCAATTTCCATGAATTCGATGGGGATACGTGTGATGGTGAGCTCTGAGTCAGTGGCTATAGCAGCGGTGAGCAGGCTCATCGATTCGATCGGATCCTCAGAGATGTCGTACACGACATCGAGGTCGATGTCTTCTACCCCGTGGATGATCAAGGTGGTTGACCCTACTCCCTCGATGGTCACCCCCATGGCCAGCAGGAAGGCACAGAGGTCTTGAACCATGTAGTTGGAGCTGGCATTGCGAATCGTTGTCACTCCAGGAGCTCGCGCAGCTGCCATGATGGCATTCTCAGTGACCGTGTCTCCACGTTCGGTGAGGGCAAATTGGCGATGGTTTTCGGCTAAAGGTGAAACATCGCAGTGATAAAAACCCTCGGTTGCTTCCACCGACAGGCCTAGGTGGCGCAATGCTTGGAGGTGTGGCTCCACTGTTCGCGTTCCTAAGTTGCATCCCCCAGCATAGGGGAGTGCGAAAGTGCTGGCCAGATGCATCAGAGGCCCGAGGAAGAGCAAGATGGATCGAGTACGCCGAGCAGCATCTGCATCCATGGAGGCCAGATCAAGAGTTTCTGGAGGTGTGATGGTCAATTCTGACTGGTCTTGGCTCCACTGGCATTCCACTCCAATGCTGGTGAGAACCTCGACGAGGCGATTGACCTCTTCGATTCTGGCAATTCCACGTAAGGTGGTGCGACCTTTGTTGAGGAGGGATGCACATAAGGTGGAGACGGCAGCATTCTTTGACGAGCGAGTTTCGATTGAGCCATGCAGTTTCCGACCTCCTTCAATCGAGAGATTGACCGTTCCACTGCCTGGAGTAATGAGCTGCTTATCGAGTACTGCTGAGATTCGATTGACCATGTCCAGGGAAAGATTCTGATTCCCGGCTTCGATGCGCCCGATAGCGCTTTGGGAGGTGTTGAGCGCATGGGCTAAGTCGGTTTGGGTCATAGCTTTCGCAAGTCGGGCTTCCCGTACCAACAGGCCGATTTCTTGTGCAGATGTCACCATAGGAACATCCTATCTCATACATGAGATATTTGATGGAGTTCAGCTGTGAAGTCATGACTGAGCTCAGACAAGGAGGGTTGTCCATCTCCTAGACACTCACACTGTGAACTGACATCAGTGAGTGTGGGATATAGAGTAAGGACATGACCCACTTTGATACTGTGATTCTCGGCGGTGGACCTGGCGGATATGTTGCCGCCATCCGTTGCGCCCAGCAAGGCATGAAAACTGCCGTCGTAGAGAAGCAGTGGTGGGGGGGTGTCTGCCTTAATGTGGGGTGTATTCCCACCAAATCCTTACTCCGCAACGCAGAAATTGCGCAGATACTCAGCCGAGAGAAGAAAACCTTTGGCATTATGGGTGATGCTACCTGTGATTATGGTGCAGCTTTCAGCCGCTCTCGTACGGTCTCAGATCGAATGGTCCAAGGAATTCATTTCCTGATGAAAAAGAACAAGATCACCGAGTATTCAGGGACTGGAGAGTTCAAAGGGCCAAAGAAACTCTGTGTCACCTTCGATACTGGGGTGATGGAGAACCTCACGTTCGATCATTGCATTATTGCCACAGGTGCCACGCCTGCCATGCTGCCTGGAATCACACCCGGGCCGCGGGTCATGACCTATGAGCAGCTCATTATGTCACCCAACCTTCCCCGATCAGTGATCATCGTCGGTGGGGGAGCAATTGGTACTGAATTCGCCTATATTCTTGCTAGTTATGGGGTGAGCGTCACCGTGGTAGAAACCCAGGGGCGCCTCTTGCCAATGGAAGACGCAGAGGTTTCTGCTGAAGTGACCAAAGCGTATAAAGCGCTAGGAATTACCATCCATACCTCATCCAGTGTGGATTCCATCATTCAGGACATGAAAGCTGCCAAAGTCACCATCAGCAGTGGTGAGAACACCCAACAAATCGAAGCTGACCAAGTGATGATCGCCACAGGTTTCCAACCGCGAACAACTGGGTACGGGCTGGAATCGACTGGAGTCGAACTCACCGAACAAGGAGCTATCTCTATCGATGCCATGATGAAAACATCCGTCCCTGGGCTCTACGCTATCGGTGACGTCACAGGAAAACTGATGCTTGCTCACGTGGCCGAAGCCCAAGGTGTCGTGGCAGCTGAAGCAATAGCTGGGGGAGCGCCCCTGCCTCTCGACTATGACATGATCCCTCGGGCAATCTATGGTGAACCACAGGTTGCCTCCTTTGGATACACCGAAGCTCAAGCTAAAGAGAAAGGAAACGATGTTCGAGTATCAAAATTCCCTTTCGCTGCTAACGGAAAAGCTTGGGCACTGGGGAAGGGTACAGGATTTGTCAAAATTGTTGCCGATGCTACCCACAATGAGATCTTGGGAGCCCACATGGTAGGCCCTGATGTCACAGAACTTCTCCCAGAGCTCACCCTAGCTTGCACCTGGGATCTCACAGCTGATGAGATTGCGCGCACCATCCATGCTCACCCAACTTTGTCAGAAGCACTCAAAGAAGCCGCTGAAGGAGTGGGCGGGCAGATGACGAACTTCTAGAAGATTAGTCACCAAGCCCCGTACCAATCCATCTGGCGGTTTGAATCCAATGGTGATCGGTAGGAACAGACTTCAACTTGCCAGCAACGTCTTCCAAGGCTACAGGTTCGGTACCTTGACCACGAGCAGCAACCAAGATCCCGTACTCGCCACGGTAGATGTGGTCAGCTGTGGCAGAACCTAATCGTGTTGCTAAGAGGCGATCTTCTGCCGAGGGGGTACCACCACGTTGGATGTATCCGAGAATCGAGACGCGAGTCTCCAAACCAGTAGTAGATTCGAGTTCGCGGGCAAGTTTGAAGGTGTGTTCTCTCTGGGCGTCCTGAACAGTAGCCAAATGAATTTTCGCAGCCTTCTTGTTCTCCGGTGTGCTGGCAGTACTCACAAGCTCTAGTGCAGCTTGAGTACTGGCGGTGTCTGTGGCATCACGAGCACCTTCAGCGACTGCCACAACTGAGAACGTACTCCCACGGGAGATGCGTGCCCTGATCGTCTCAGTAACCGAATCGATAGTGTAGGGGATCTCTGGGATCAAAATAATGTCAGCTCCGCCAGCAATTCCTGCACCCAGAGCCAACCAGCCTGCCCGGTGGCCCATGATTTCTGCGAGGATGATTCTGTGATGTGAGTGTGCCGTGGAGTGTAGTCGATCGACAGCTTGGGTAGCGACCTCCATGGCCGTTGCAAAACCAAATGATGTGTCCGTACCCCAGATGTCGTTATCGATGGTTTTGGGTAAGAGAATGACGTTAACACCAGCATCCATCAGTAGTTTCGCATTCTTTGCTGTTCCGCCGCCACCAAGCATGACGAGGGCATCAATACCCAACTTGTCTAGGTTTTCTTTCACAGTGGGCACCATGTTCACCTGTTCGCCATGGAGAGGGAATTTATTGACCTTGTCTCTACTTGTTCCCAAAATAGTGCCCCCAAGGGTCAGGATTCCTGACAGCGTTGAACCGTCAAGGTTGACATAGCGATTCTCCACAAGACCAGTGATACCATCTCTGAATCCGATGAGTTCCATCCCATAGTGGGTGATAATCGTCTTACCCAAACCACGAATAACAGCATTCAGTCCTGGTGCATCACCACCAGCGGTAAGAATTCCAACCTTGCGAGCCTTTTTACTCATAGTGATCTTTCTCCAGTAGGCACCTTGAGTTCAACCTTACTCTGATCAGCTGTCTTGGCAGGTATGAAATGCCATCAGGAGAGACTTGCGAGAGATATTGCTCATTCGATCATTGGGTTGTTGTCATTCAAGAAACCGCGCTAGAGCGAGTCTGAAAGGGGTTTCTGGGCTGTACCCGCCTGAGTTGCTAGTCCGATAAGGTACATTATGTCATTTCGAGGTGTTTCCGCACAGACTGCCACACTCCCCTTCGGTTGTCACCCACGCCGTCATCCTCAACTCATCCAACCCTGTCATTCTGCGGAGCGAAGCGACTCGCAGAATCTAGACAAGCGATGCACCACCATTGTGGAGTCTGTGGTTAATCACCCACCACCGACACTCACCACCATGGACGGTGTGGATTCTAGATACTGCGACGCGGTATTCTCCGCGCTCAGCATGACAGGATCGGTGGGAATGACATCATGACATACAGCGCGATTCGAGACCCACCATTACTGCTGGAAGGCAACGTCAACCGATTGAGCAAAAGCTGTTGCCACCCTCTGTGCGTCAGCATCGCTCCAAGGTGTTCCAATGTCAGATTCAAGCTGAATCATGACATTTCCGTATTGCATATACCCTGAATGACCAGACCAGTTGTAGGCAGAGATCGAATATATTTCGTACCAAATATAGTTGTCAGCGTAGGCACCGGAATTCTCTGAGCTGACTACACTCGCAGCCGAACCCCAATCTGTGCGAAGCATTTCACCAAAATCACGTGCACTAGATCTCGCTGCTTCTCGGGCTTCCTCGGGTGTTGAAAAGAGATAGGCACCCACAGCATAGGATTCAAGGCCGCTACCACCCATTTCCGACATACCTATTCCGTGGAGGCAGCCGGGGAGCGGTCGCACATACTGGACGCCCCCACATATATCGAATATCTTGTTATTCGCCTTGTCCCAGATCAGATCCCCTGGCGACGAGTAGCGACCAGGTGTATCCCCACCTTCAATAATGGCAAATGGGTTGTCACTATAGAAGACCGATCCCGGATCGATGAGGAGAAAAGCATACTGTTCCGTGGTTAGTACCGGTGGTAGTTCGCGGATGGATTCTGTTGTTGGGGACTCGCTGGGTGCTACCGCTGGTGAAGAATTCCAGGGTTGCCACAGGAACAGGCCTATCCCAGCTGCAATCAGGGCAACGACAGTCACCAGAGTCCCCACAAGAAGACCTGTGCGTGATTTCTTGGGTGATGTGGCTAATGTTGGCGCTCCCCCACCACCAACCGGTGCCACGTAAGAGGGCGTAGCCCCCACGTTTTGAACTGGAGGACTCAATGGTTTCTGAGCGCCCATCCACGTTATCAAGTCTGGGTAGATATGTGGATGAGCAGCAATTTGGGCGTGCAAGCTTGGTTGTGCAGCTGCGATCAAGGCAAGATCCACCCCACTCGTACTGGGATCCACGACAACCTTCGTCGCAACCACCAAGTCGGAATAATCAGCCATATCTCTTCTATCGCTTCAAGAGTGCGCAGATATGCACCTTGTTTTCGCTGGACTAGTTGGGGACACGCCCATTGACGGTCATGACTGTGCTCGCATCCTTGCCCTCTTGAGACCACAGAGTGTAGACATTTCCGCCAATCTTGCGCTCACTGGTGGGATACCATCCCGACCATGTGCCAATCTCTTTCCCATCAATACCCATGGTGACATTTTGGTCAGTGGTCTTCACATAGAGTGTCCCCATGGAGGCACCGTAAAACTCAAGCTTGAGAGAGTTAACAAGATCTGGTTTCATGATTTCGTGGATTTCATTGTCCGCTGAGATATATCCCAGTGCGTTCTGGGCATAGTGTCCTGAGTGCGTACCAACAATGAGGACTCTTCCCTTGTCCGGTGTCCACATGTCTGAGATAACGTGAACTTGAACTGTTACTCCACTGAGGGATGGTTTGATTTCTGACACTTTATTTCCAGACCAGACCAAGTACGGGTCATTGGCCCAAGTCTTGTCCAGTATGATTCTGTCATCACTTATTTGCCAGCTTCCACGGCACGGTGCTGAGGCTAAGGCATCAATCTTTTTGCCAGTCGACAGGGTGTAGAAACCGCTCTGTGCACAGATAATATCGTCGCCCAGTTGAGTGATTTCCTTATAGTCTGACTGGGTTAGCTTCCAGCCAACTGATTTGGTCTCCATGTTCACAACAAACCCGACCCAACTTCGCTGAGATGTTTGAACCGCCAGCATAGTGTCGGACATGCCAACAAATACCGGTTCATTCCTACCGTCAATGAGGTCAGAATCATCTGTGACGGTGATTCTCTCCCCCAAGGCACATGATTTCGGATCCATGGTTTGTACGTAAATCTGTTTGGATTGCGGGGTCAGTCCTTCAGCCGCAGTAATGACTGAATAGACAATGGCAACAACTGGGTTCTCCGCAGTGGTTGCTGCTGTGTGGTACCCACCAATCATCGTTTCATTGGACTTCAGAACTGACAAAGTACACGACCCAGTGGCATCCATTCCAGGCATCCAGAAGGTGAGAGTAGTTCCGCCACCTCCTTCAAGGAGAATGCCACCCGCCCAATACCAGTTGTTCTTGGTTGTCAATTGAAGGGAGGCCAATTTTGCTTGAGCAGCTTGCTTGTCTCGTGCACTATCCTTCACAGCCTGGGTGGCCGAGTTCAATGTAGAGGTTGCAGCGGTCACAACAGCAGTGTCTTCCTCTAGTTGGGTCGTCTGCTGTTTGATCGTTGCGGTGTCTTTCGCAATATCGGGAGCCGCACAAGCCGTGACGCCTTGGGCAGTAGCGATTTCAGCAGTGAGTTTCTCCAGTACGCCCGGGTCTTGCAAGGTGACAGGGTCTGCCTTAACCTCTTCACCTGCACTGGTGATGGCTTCCTCCAGTGCAGTGTTTGCACTCACGCATGCTTCACTGGCGACATCGAAGGCAGCCACAGCTTCTTTGTGATTCTTGTTGTTCGGCAAGATGATGAACATGAGCACCAACGCCACGGCAACACCGATGACCACCACAGATCCAATGAGGCTCAGCAGCACCTTGGGTTTCTTCCAAAACTTACGAGGAGGACTCGCTGGTTGTTCTTGAGTCGGGGTTACGCCCACCGGCCCAGGTTGAGCCGCTGTCATTGGGGCAACCGCAGTAGGGGCAGTCATCTCTGGAGTGACCACCTCAGTGGGAGTGGCATCCTGACTTGGAGCCGCCTCTGCCGGTGGAGTTACCTCCGCTGGCTGGGTCCCTGCTACTGGTTGAGTGCCCTCTTCTGGTGCAGCTCCTTCTTCTGGTGTAGCTCCTTCTTCTGGTGTAGCTTCCTCCTCGGAGGTTGTCTTGTCACCTTCCGCCTCGGGTATGTCCTCAGCAGTTGGTGCACCAGGATAATCTTTCATCCACGTGACGAGATCAGGGTAGACATTCGGGTGGGAAGCAATCTGAGAGTGCAAACTCGGGTGCCCCTGAGCAATCAGAGCTAAATCAGCCCCAGTCGTACTAGGATCCTCAACAGCCTTAGTTGCTACCAAAAGATCAGAATAATCAGCCATGTCTACCTACCTTTAATTCAGTATGAGAAGAATCTTAGTCAACGAACCCCCACTCCTCCACTCATTTCACCCAGTGAACGCAAAATGAGCACTTCTCCCCCACTCATTGAAAGCACTAGGATGAAAGCACACGACTGTGTGGGTTCTCTGGAGGAATCATGGTGAACAAGGTTGCGATTCTCACTGCTGGGGGTTTCGCCCCCTGCCTATCTTCAGCCATGGGTGGACTGATCGAAAGATACACAAACCTCTCCCCCACCACTGAGATCATTGCCTACACCCACGGATACCAAGGATTACTCACCGGTGACTATCTCCCGGTCACCCAGGCAGTACGAGACGCTGCCCACTTCCTGCACCTCTATGGGGGCTCCCCTGTCGGCAACTCACGGGTGAAACTCACCAACACTGCGAACCTGGTCAAACGCGGACTGATCAAGGAAGGTGACGATGCTCTGCGCGTCGCTGCTGATCAACTCATTGCTGACGGGGTGGACGTACTTCACACTATTGGTGGGGATGACACGAATACGACAGCAGCTGACCTGGCTCGATTCCTGGCCGAGCACAACTATCCGCTCGTGGTTGTGGGTCTACCCAAGACCATCGATAATGACATCATTCCCATCAAACAGTCACTCGGTGCTGATACGGCAGCTGACATGGCTGCCGGGTTCGCGAAAAACGTACTCGCTGAACACAATTCCGCCACCCGTCATTTGATTGTCCATGAGGTGATGGGACGTCATTGCGGATGGCTCACTGCTGCTGCAGCCAGAAAATACCGCGACTGGATCAAACAAACCCCCTGGCTGCCCGAGATTGGTCTCGCACAAGAGTCCTGGGATATCCATGGTGTGTACGTCCCAGAAGCTGAGGTTGACCTTGATGGTGAAGCAAACCGTCTCCAAGGGGTGATGGACGAGATTGGCAATGTCAATATCTTCCTGTCCGAAGGAGCTGGTGTGGACAATATCGTTCACGAAATGGAATCCGCTGGACACAGTGTTCCCAGGGACGCTTTCGGACACGTCCAACTCGACAAGGTTAATCCTGGTGCATGGTTCGCTAAAGAGTTCTCTCAGCGTGTTGGCGCAGAGAAGGTCACCGTCCAGAAGTCTGGATACTATTCTCGTTCAGCACCGGCTAACGACTATGATCTCGCATTGATTAAATCTATGACAGATATGGCTGTGGACTGCGCTTTAACTGGTACGCCAGGAGTCATCGGGCATGATGAAGAAGATGGCGATACCCTCAAAGCGATAGATTTCTCGCGTATTGCGGGTGGAAAACATTTCAACGTATCCCAGCAATGGTACACAGAGTTACTCTCCGAGATTGGGCAACTCTAAAACTGTGGTGACTCATGGACCCTGCGAGTCGCGGAGCCTGTGTTCCTCACTTCGTTCGTCAACCACTTCCTTGGTTTCGGGATAGTGCGCAAGCGCACTCTCCGCTCAACCTGCGTCGTGGTGCTGCGGAGCCCGCTAGGGCGACTCGCAGTGCTCCGCAGGGTGACAAGGGGAGGCGCACAGGGTGAGGCGGAGGAGCGCAAGATGACAAAGGAAACACGTGCCATGGTGACAGGGAAAGAACTCACTTGGTGTGAAGCTCGGCGGCTTTCACTTGGGCAGTGGCACGCCTAATAGCCATGGTGGTGGCCACTGAGTTGTCCCCTGCTTCACGTTTGGCTTGCAGATCCAGTAAAGTCCTTTGAGCAGCCTTGGCGTCAATATCTCCAGCCATTTGGGCGTACGGGGAAATGATCGCTGACAGTTCCTCAGTGACCGAGATGAATCCACCATCGACCGCGACTGTGTGCAGCGTACCTTCAGAATCGGTGACCTCTGCCCGTCCAGGGGCAAGGTTGGCGATCAAAGGGATATGGTGAGCAAGAATGCCGACCTCGCCCTCGATAGTGGTTGCCGTGAGCTGGATCGCTTCGCCTTCCCAGACGAGCTTGTCGGCGGAGACGATCTCAACCTTGAAGGTGTCGGCCATTAGCTGGACTCCTGCTTCAACTCGTCAGCCTTCTTCATGACATCTTCCATACCACCGACGTTGAAGAATGCCTGCTCAGGCACGGTATCAACCTCACCACGACAGATCATCGAGAACCCTTCAATAGTCTCATCGAGGGAGACTGTGGAACCAGGTACGTTCGTGAATTTCTCAGCCATGTAGGTGTTTTGAGATAGGAATTGCTGGATGCGTCGAGCGCGAGCCACCACAATCTTGTCCTCTTCAGAGAGTTCGTCTACACCAAGAATGGCAATGATGTCCTGCAATTCCTTGTTGCGCTGAAGAATCGTCTTGACCTCAACCGCCGTATCGTAGTGCTCTTGAGAGATGTACTGCGGGTCGAGGATACGGCTCGAACTTGTCAGCGGATCCACGGCTGGATAGAGCCCACGAGAAGCAATATCACGGCTCAATTCGGTGGTGGCATCCAAGTGTGCGAAGGTGGTCGCAGGCGCTGGATCAGTGTAGTCATCAGCAGGAACGTAAATAGCCTGCATGGAGGTGATCGAGTGGCCCCTGGTCGAAGTGATCCTCTCCTGCAACTGTCCCATTTCGTCGGCCAGGTTGGGCTGGTATCCCACAGCTGACGGCATACGACCCAGCAGGGTTGATACTTCGGATCCGGCTTGAGTAAAACGGAAAATATTGTCAATGAACAACAACACGTCCTGATTTTGTACATCGCGGAAATATTCGGCCATGGTCAAAGCCGACAAGGCCACACGCAGACGGGTTCCTGGTGGCTCATCCATTTGACCAAAGACAAGGGCAGTATCTTTCATGACACCAGCTTCAATCATTTCCTCAATGAGGTCATTTCCTTCACGAGTACGCTCCCCCACACCAGCGAAGACTGACGTACCACCAAAGTTATGGGCAATACGGTAAATCATCTCTTGGATGAGAACCGTTTTACCGACACCCGCACCACCAAACAACCCAATCTTGCCACCTTGAACGTACGGGGTGAGAAGATCAAGAACCTTGATGCCGGTGTGGAGCATCTGGGTTTTCGGCTCCAAAGCATCGAAGGGTGGTGGTTCACGGTGAATAGGCCAACGCTCCTCGACCTTCACCTTTGAGTTGTCTTCAGACAGACACTCACCGGTCACGTTCCACACCCGCCCCTTGGCAATGTCACCGACAGGGACAGAAATCGGAGCGCCAGTGTCACGCACTTCCGCGCCACGAACCATGCCATCGGTTGGCTTGAGCGAGATGGCACGCACGATGTTGTCCCCCACATGGAGTTCAACCTCAAGAGTGATTTCACGCTGGGCGCCTTCGGATGTGACATTAACCTTGAGAGCATTGAGGATGTCAGGCATCTGGTCAGGGGGGAACTCAACATCCACCACAGGTCCGATGACCCGAACCACGCGCCCTTTGCCAAGGGTTGTCTTCTGTGCGTCTGTCATTTTGGTCTCCTATTTTTCGGCGAGCGCGGAAGCGCCCCCCACGATCTCGGTAATCTCTTGGGTGATCTTGGCTTGGCGTGCCTGGTTGGTTTGGCGCGTCAAGGATTCGATCAGTTGCTGGGCATTGTCAGTGGCAGACTTCATCGCCTTCTGCTTCGAAGCCAGTTCACTGGCTGCAGCTTGCATCAGGTAGAAGTGAATACGGTTGCGAACATACAAGGGAAGTAGTTCATCGAGGACAGTCTCTGCATCAGGCTCAAAGGTGTACAGCGGGCCAACCTCGCGAGGTCCATCTCCACGTACCACCTGGAGTGGAAGGATACGGCGAACCCTGGGTTCTTGAACCAGCATCGATTCAAAGCGGGTATACACCACCTGAATCTCGTCCACTCCCCCATCGGCTTCATCGAGTAAAAACTTCTCAATGAGAGCATCAGAAATAGAGTCAGAATCAGCATACGTGGGCTTGTCAGAGAATCCATCCCAGGTCTTCTCTAAGGGACGTTCACGGTATTCATAGTAGGCAATTCCTTTGCGGCCAACCATGTAGGTGACGATCTCACGGCCTTCCCCCAACAGGGTTTGGGTGAGCCTCTCAGCCATGCGAATGACATTCGATGAGTATGGTCCAGCAAGACCACGATCAGAGGTGATCACCACAATGGCCGTACGACCCATGGACTTCTGCTCTGTGGTGAGAGGGTGGTTGATCTCAGCATGCCCAACCACTGCTGAAACGGCACGATTCAGTTCACGGGTGTAAGGCAAGGTTGCCCGAGCCGCCGCTTGTGCTTTCGTGATTCGCGAGGCTGCAATGAGTTCCATCGCCCGGGTGATCTTCTGTGTCGCCTGGACGGACCTGTTGCGTTCTCGCAGCTCTCGGAGACTGGCTACCATGTTAACCGGCTTTTCCTGTCACGATCTTCTCCTGATCGATGTCATCCTCACGAGAGATCGGTGTTCCTTCTAATTCATCGCTGAACAAGAAGGACCCATCTGAGGTACGGAACGTACGCGCGAAGGCATCGATCCCCTTGCGAGCCTCTTCTTGGGCATCATCACCAAAGAGTTTCGATTCAGCGATACCGTCAAGAACCTTGGTTTCGCGACGAAGATAGTCAAGCATCTCGCGCTCGAAACGCAAGATGTCATTGACCGGTACGATGTCGAGCAAACCACCGAGTCCAGCCCAAACCGAAACAACCTGTTCTTCGACCGGGTAGGGCGAATACTGGGGCTGGCGTAGAAGCTCGGTCAACCTGGCACCACGCTCCAACTGGCGCCTGGATGTCTCATCGAGATCAGAGGCGAACATAGCGAAAGCTTGCATATCCCTAAACTGAGCCAAGGAGATCTTGAGCGTACCAGCCACCGATTTCATGGCCTTCACTTGGGCAGCACCACCGACGCGGGACACAGAAATACCCACATCGATAGCGGGACGCTGGTTGGCGTTGAACAGATCGGATTGGAGGAAGATCTGTCCATCAGTGATAGAGATCACATTGGTCGGGATATAGGCTGACACATCGTTTGCCTTGGTTTCAATGATCGGCAAACCAGTCATTGACCCTCCCCCTAGCTTGTCGGAGAGCTTGGCACAACGTTCCAGCAAACGCGAGTGCAAATAGAACACATCGCCGGGGTATGCTTCACGACCTGGTGGCCGACGAAGCAGCAAAGACATGGCGCGGTACGCCTCGGCCTGCTTGGTGAGGTCATCAAAGACTATGAGTACGTGTTTGCCCTCGTACATCCAGTGCTGACCGATGGCGGAACCCGCATAGGGTGCGATGTATTTGAACCCTGCGGGATCTGAAGCAGGTGCATGGACAATCGTGGTGTACTCCAGTGCGCCAGCGGCTCGCAAGGACTCCTTCACTTCTGCGACAGTGGAACCTTTCTGGCCGACAGCCACATAAATGCAACGTACTTGCTGTTTCGGGTCACCGGTATCCCAGTTGGCTTTCTGGTTGATGATGGTGTCCACCACAATGGCTGTCTTCCCAGTTTTGCGGTCACCAATAATCAACTGGCGCTGACCGCGTCCGATAGGAATCATGGCGTCAATAGCTTTGATCCCGGTCTGGAGTGGTTCGTTGACCGATTGGCGATCCATCACACCAGCGGCTTGAAGTTCCAGGTCGCGACGACCAGCCACATCAGTGATCGGACCAAGGCCATCAATGGGGTTCCCCATGGCATCGACTACGCGCCCAAGGTACCCATCACCAACGGCCACAGACAGGATCTCCCCGGTGCGACGCACCTCAGAGCCTTCTTCGATACCCTCAGAGGAACCAAGGACGACAACACCGATCTCACGTGCGTCCAAGTTAATGGCAATACCGCGCACACCGTTAGCGAACTCTAAAAGCTCGTTAGCCATCGCCGAGGGCAAACCGACTACGTGGGCGATCCCATCACCAGAATCAGTCACGTACCCAATCTCTTCACTGGCGGAGGTTGCCACTGTGAAGTCCTTGATATAACTGTCAAGTGCTTGGCGAATGGTGTCTGCCTTGATGGTTGTTTCAGTCATTGATCTTCCTCTTTTCCGAGTTCACGAAAATTCTCTTCGCGCAGCTTCGAGCCGCGATGTCAAGGTGGAGTCGATGACCTCTGCTCCACATTCGACGCGGACCCCTCCGAGAACGGAAGGATCCACTACTTCTTGGATAATAATTGTTGTGCCCATACGCTTGGCTAGCTCGGCAGTCAGTTCTTTTTTCTGCTTCGAATCCAGTGGTTGGGCAAGTTTGACCACCGCGATCTGAGCACCAATGAGCTCAGCGCCTATGGTGAGGTACGCCGAGAGAGCATCATCGATGGTGCCATAGTGGGATCCCAGAGCTGCGACAGCGATATCAACCGATGGTTCAGCCATGGTGGGAGCGAGCAGCGACCGTACGAGAGCTTGACGCTGGTCAACGCTGCGAGAACGATCCACGAGTGCTGAACGCAATTCGTGGTTGTGGTACACCATTTGTGAGAAGGTGAAGACCTCGTCGAGGCAACGATTGATAGACCCCGAGCTATCAGCGCTCTGCCAGGCTGCCTTCACGGAAGTTTCTTCCACCCAATTGAGCAAGGAGGCTGACGAATCCCAGTTCTTGTCCAAGGCATCACCGAGGGTGGCTCTTGCTGATGGACTCAGACTTGCGAAAGCACCATCGATCAACTTCCTTCTCACATCCACTGGGGCTGAAGGATCGGTTAATGCGCGAGCTAGAGCTGGGTGCTCGTGTAGAGCAGTCAGAATCATGGTCAGCTCACCAGTGAGATGACTGTTCGAGGATCCTTGCTTCGTGGGGGTCATTTCTTTGTCGACTCCTGGTTCAATGAGCCAATGAACGAATCAACAGTCTTCTTCACACTCGCATCATCGAGTGATTCTCCGAGTATCTTGCCAGCCAAAGTGGTAGCCATCGATCCGACATCTTTACGCAGATCCTCCATGGCCAAAGACTTTTCGGCTTCTACTTGTACCCGAGCTGAATTGACGATACGCGAAGCTTCTTCTTCAGCTTTGAGTCTCGATTCAGCTTCGATTTGGGCACCAGTTGCTTTTGCTGCATCGCGAATCTGCGCTGCCTCATCATCGGCATGAGCAAGTTTCTCTTTATAGACCGCTAGAGCTTTGGCTGCCTCATCTTGGGCTTGCTCGGCTCTTTCTATGCCTCCACGGATTTCATCGGTACGGTCGGAGTACATTTTTTCGAACCGCGGAACAATGACTTTCCACACGACAAAGATGATGATCCCAAACAGGACCAACCCGACAACAAGCTCCGAGATATGTTCCGGGAGAAGAGGCCCGAGAGGGCCTGTTCCATCGAGCAGAATCATGATCACCCAAGTGTGAAGGCGAATGCGATACCGAACAGTGCCAGTGCCTCAACCACAGCAAAGCCAATCCACGCAGTGGACATCAATGAGCCCTTTGCTTCAGGTTGACGAGCTGTGCCTTGGATCACCGAGGCGAAGATCATTCCCACGCCAATACCTGGGCCAATGGTACCAAGGCCGTAACCCAGAGTATTGAGACTTCCTGAGATGCTAATCGCTGTATCCAGTAATGTCATGATTTTCCTTTCATTAGTGTGCCTCTGCCTGTGCAGAAGCCACATATTGAGCTGTCAGAACGACAAAGATGTACGCTTGGAGGTAGGCAACCAAGAGCTCTAGAGCAAAAATTCCGAAACTGACAACTATGGTCAGCCCGCCAGCAACATTGTAGAAGAGGTTGTCTTTGACTTCGGTGAGAAGGTACGTCCCTCCCACGACAAAGATCATCACCAAGAGGTGGCCAGCAAAAAGATTGGCAAAGAGTCGCAACGCCAGAGTAATGGGGCGCATGATGAAGTTGGAGAGGAATTCAAGGGGTGCCACCATGAGCAGGATGGGGCCAGGAACTCCGTGTGGGACTGTTGATTGCTTCACATAGCGCAGTAATCCCCACTTCTTGATCCCCACAGCGTTATAGAGGATCCAGGTGATGATCGCAAAACCCCAGACGAATCCTACTTTGGAGAAGGTGGGGAACATGAAGATGAAGAAACTGCCGAAGAGATTATTGACAATGATGAAGGTGAACATTGCTACGAGCCATGGGACATACTTCTGATATCCCTCACCAATCATGTCGCGAGCAACCCCGTTGCGGATCATATTGTAGAGCCACTCCCCGATCCACTGGCGTTTCGTGGGAACAATCTTTGGTTTGTGGGAGACGATCAACCAGAAGGCAAGCACCAAGGTTGCCGCGATGACCGCTTGAAGAATGTGGTTGGTCAACCAAAAATCCGTCCAGGGAAGAGACTCGCACGCCATGGGAACCCCTGGTTCTGTTGCCGCTTGGCAATCGAGCCATGCCTGGGAGGGAAAGAGTGGACGAGAATCGAAACCTGCAACTCCAAAGGATGGAGCTTCATGTACGCCGGTATCAAGGAGTGTCAGCCCTGTGGCGATGATGCTCATCGACCCTCCTTTGCTTAGAGCGTAAACACTGTGATCAGAGGCCGGAAGTTTCGAGATGACTTGGCTTCTGGTGTCATCCTAGCGCCTTGGGTCGTCAAGAGACTAACTGAGTTCCAAACTGTGAAATTGCTCAGGAATTCTTCGACATTTTTGCTGACTCTTGCTCGGAATAGTGCAGTAGTCTCACCCGGGAATGCGCTACTTTTGCCCCAATAAGATACCCTAAGCAGGCGATCGAGATGCCCACCAAAATCCACTTCACGTTAATCGTTGACGAGGTTTTCGCCCACGACAGGATAATGAACAGCCCCACAGCGGCCAGAGCCATGGCTACCAGCGCAGTGAGCAGTGTGATCTGGGGGGGGAGTTTCTCCACGAGAATCAGCAGAACCTGGCTACCCCCCAGAGCAATGAGCCCAGCAAGCGCACCAATTCCGCAACTGATTGAAGCAGAACCAGTGACGACCAGTGCAAGAATCACACAGGTGAGTGCAGCAACAAGACCACCGCAGATCACCCCACCACTGGCCATCTTCCACCCAGCAGCAGACAGTGAGTCTGTGGGAACTCGAATCTTTCCTTCGGCCATGGCCCCTCCTATGCTTTATCGGGAGTAGTTTTCCGTCCAGTAACAAGAACAAAGATCAAGGTAGACATTAAAGCACTGGCAGCTATGAAAAGTGTCAGCCACGACGGGAATAATCCCAGGAACATTGCAGAAAAGGCGAGAAGAGCAGTCCATGCGTACATCATGATCACCGCCCGACGCTGGGAGTGCCCGCGTTGCAGAAGGTGGTGATGTACATGTTGCTTATCTGCGACAAACCACCACACTCCTTTCCAGGTACGCCGAGTGTAGGCCGCAAATAAATCGAGTAGTGGCAGCCCTAGGGCCACCAAGGGTAGAACTAGTGGAATATAGGCAACAAACAGACCGAGCTGGCTTCCGCTGAGTGTGGTGGGGTCTATCTGCCCCGTCAGTGAAATAGTCGACGCAGCGAAGAGAAGACCGAGCAGCATGGCACCAGAATCTCCCATGAAGATCTTGGCCGGATGGAAATTGTGCGGAAGATATCCGATACAAATCCCACAGATCGCTGCCGTGGCGAAGGCAGAGGTGGTAGCCCGGACTAAACCCTCCCCCACAGTCAACCAATAGGCATAGATAAAGAATGCTGTTCCCGAAATGGCGACAATTCCTGCCGCAAGACCATCAAGACCATCAATGAGATTCACCGCGTTCGTACACAAGAAAATAAACAGGAAAGAAATGAGTATTCCTGCTGCTTGGTCAAGGACAAGTACCCCTGTTTTCCAGGGAATCCAGCGCATTTGTACCCCACCGAGGACAAGTATTCCAGCAGCTAGCATCTGCCCGCCGATTTTCATCAAAGCATTAAGTTCCACGAGATCATCAATGAGCCCAATAATGCACATGACCGCAGCTGCAGCCAGGATAGTCAGGGAGTCACCGAGAACAGTGGGATAGCGACTGAGGAAGGGCATCTTTGATGCCATGAGGGTAGCCGCAGCAAGTCCACCCAGCATGGCTAAGCCACCAAAATAGGGAGTGGAGGTGTCATGAACATCGCGATCGCGCACTTGAGCGACTGCTCCCAACCGTAGAGCAAGAGAGCGGCATGCTGGAGTCAAGCAGAAGCACACAGCCACAGCAACGAGGAAGATAATCCCATACTCACGCATCGGTGTTGCCTCCCTGAGCCAAGATGTCTTCTCGCGAAATCAAACCCACTCTCAACACGGTGATCTCGCCAGTGCAATCCACCACTGTTGAGGGGGTCAACCCCTGGGTGGGCCCACCATCAACATAGAGTTCAACATCGGTACCGAATTGTTCCATGGCTTCCTGAACTGTGGTGGACGGTGGTAATTGGTGCCTATTGGCGCTGGAGACAGCAAGAGGACCTGTGACACTAAGGAGCTTCTGTAACTGTGGATGGTCAGGAACACGCAGACCGAGTGTTCCTAAATGTGACGACAGGGAAAGATCATGGCGGTGAGTGGGCAGAATGAGCGTGAGCGGTCCAGGCCAGTACGCCTGGGCGATTCGGTGTACTGCATCAGACACAGGGGCAACAAGGCCCCAGACATCTTGTGGATGGGCAACGAGTATCGGTGGAGGGAATCCATCGCTACGTCCTTTCAGCTGCTGAAGACGAGCAATTCCGCGAAAATCGTCACCGCGAGCCGCGATCCCATAGACCGTGTCAGTCGGTATCACCAGACATTGTCCACGACCCAGTACTCTGGTGGCAGACTCTTCCACAGTGGAGTCATCAAAGGTGAGCACACTGGGTTGCGCCTGTGGTGAGACTGACATCATTCCCATCCCCATATCATTGCATGTTTGGCTTCATAGCTGTAATGAAGCGTGGGCGGCCAGTGAGGTCCTTGTGGGAGGCAAGAGAGGTGAAACCGGCCTCAGTAAAGATGGTAGTAACAATACGCTCCTGGCCGTCACCGTGTTCACAACCCACAACACCTCCGGGTGCTAACAGGCGAGCAGCACTGTGAGCGACAAGGGGGAAGACTTTGTATCCGTCTTCTCCAGCAAACAGTGCAAGATCTGGATCTGCGAGCACCTCGGGAGTCAGAGTTTTGCGGATTGTTGTCGGAACATAGGGTGGGTTCGCCACGACAAGATCAATTGTTCCCTCTAGTTCTGCCAGCGCTTGAGACATATCACCGAGGACCGGGACAATGGGCGTACCGACAAGATTCTTCTCCAGATAGGTGAAGGCCTTGGTACTCAGCTCAACAGCCCACTGGGCAGCTGGACAACTTTCTGCGTGAATCGCTAAAGACAGTGCGCCCGATCCAGCACACAATTCCACCACACGCCGTGGTTGGGTGCGCACCTGGTCAATAGCCCACCCGGCAAGAGCCTCAGTCTCGGGTCTAGGTATGAACACACCTGGGCCGACCTGAACACTAACGGTACGAAAGTGAGCCGTCGAGGTGATGTGTTGCACAGGGGTGCCCTGGATGCGGTGGTTCACCATCTCGTTGAGTTGTGACTCTTGAACATCAGTGAGGTGATCGACGAGCGGTAATTGCGTTGCCTCGATCCCCAACACTGCACACATCAATGTACGAGCATCGGCTTGAGGGCTATCGACACCAGCGTCTGCAAGGGTACGACGCGTGGTTGCTAGGACAGCCAAAGCAGAGGTCATGAATCGCCCTGGGTCGCTTGGGAGAGCCTGTCAGCAAGATCGGCTTCTTGGAGAGCGCTCACCAAGGGTTGAAGATCTCCTGCTAAGACACCATCAAGGTTGTGGGCTTTGAACCCAATACGATGGTCAGCGATGCGATTCTCCGGAAAATTGTAGGTACGAATCCGTTCAGAGCGGTCAACAGTACGTACCTGTGTCTTGCGAGCTTCTGAAGCAGAAACAGCCGCCTGTTCTTCGGCTAGTGCAGTAAGGCGGGCCCTCAACATGCGCAGAGCAGATTCTTTATTCTGGATCTGGGAGCGTTCATTTTGGCAGGAGACCACTGTTCCCGAGGGAAGGTGAGTGATGCGTACGGCTGAATCCGTGGTGTTCACTCCTTGCCCGCCTGGGCCTGATGATCGAAAGACATCGATGCGAAGGTCACTAGGATCAATGACAATGTCAGTGTCATCAACTTCCGGCATCACAAGAACCCCAGCTGCGGACGTATGAATTCTTCCCTGAGATTCTGTGACTGGTACTCGTTGAACTCGGTGAACTCCCCCTTCGAATTTGAGAGCACCGAAGGGGGCTTCCCCTTGGGTGGATCCTTTGACAGCAAAAGTAATGGACTTCAGCCCACCCAAATCGGTTTCTTGGGAATCGAGAACATCTATCGTCCACTTTTTGGTGTCAAAAAATTTAACGTACATCGCAAAGAGATCCTTGGCGAACAACGCTGATTCTTCACCGCCTTCACCGGACTTGATCTCCATGATGGCATCTCGAGAATCATTGGGGTCACGCGGTGCAAGCAATCTCACTAAACGTTCATCCACGTCAGCGAGTGCCAACTCGAGGCTGGCTACTTCGTCCAGAAATCCTGGGTCTTCTTCCCCCAATTCCCTGGCGGCCTCAATATCTTGTGTGAGCTGTTGCTTCTCGCGCAATCCTGAAACGATGGGGGTGAGTTCGGCATAACGCCGACCAAGACGCTTGGCCATGGCAGCATCACTATGGATGGAAGGGTCAGCGAGTTTCTCTTCGAGAGTGTGGAATTCGGTGATGAAATCCTGAGCTCCAGCCATGATGGCCTTTCTGGTGAAGACGACAAGACCTCACCACACCGGGCATGATCCCGATGGGGAGGGTTAAGTTACTTGGACTTGTCTTGAGAGTAGCGACGCTCGAAGCGTGCTACACGACCACCAGTGTCGAGAATCTTTTGCTTGCCAGTGTAGAAGGGGTGGCAGTTGGAACAAACCTCTGCATGGATCGTTCCATCGGCTTTGGTGGAATAGGTAGTGAAGTTGTTTCCACAGGTACAACTCACCTGTGTCAACACATAGTCAGGATGAATCCCTGATTTCATTGTTTTCTCCTTGATACATGCCGGGTCGGGAGTGCGTGAACCGGCACCAACGCTCCATTATGCCAGGCCATGAGAGCCCCTGTCATCTCACGTGAGCCTAGTTGGGGGTTGTCCGTGAGATTTGCAGGAGGAATTCGTGGTTGGACTTCGTCTTCTGCATTTGCTTGAGCAGGGTTTCAACCGCTGCCTGATCTTCCATCCCTGACAGTGCGCGACGCAGCTTCCAGATGATTCCCAGCTCTTCACGGCTCATGAGCATCTCTTCGCGCCTCGTCCCTGATGCGTCGATATCGATAGCGGGAAAGATTCTCTTGTCAGCAAGATCACGGCGAAGACGCAGCTCCATGTTGCCTGTACCCTTGAACTCTTCGAAGATCACCTCATCCATCTTGGAACCAGTCTCAATGAGTGCCGTGGCCAAAATAGTCAGTGATCCCCCATCTTCAATGTTGCGTGCTGCACCAAAGAATTTCTTGGGCGGATAGAGAGCTGCTGAATCCACACCACCGGACAAGATGCGTCCAGATGCTGGTGCGGCCAGGTTGTAAGCACGCCCCAAGCGGGTAATACCATCCAGCAGAATAACAACGTCCTTGCCCATTTCTACTAAACGTTTCGCACGCTCAATAGCAAGCTCAGAGATGATGGTGTGATCCTCTGCGGGGCGGTCGAAAGTTGAAGCGATGACCTCTCCTGAAACAGTACGCTGGAAGTCGGTGACTTCTTCAGGGCGTTCATCGACGAGAACAACCATGAGGTGCACCTCTGGATTGTTGTCGGTAATAGCATTAGCAATAGCCTGCATGATCATGGTCTTGCCTGCTTTTGGTGGGGAAACAATGAGTCCTCGTTGGCCCTTACCCAAGGGGGCAACCATGTCGACGATTCGCCCAATCATTTGGGTTGGATCAGTCTCCAAACGCAAACGCTCTTGAGGATACAAGGGAGTGAGCTTGGCGAACTCTGGTCGATTTTTGGCAGTCTCTGGATCCTGGCCGTTGACTGTCTCTAAAGCAACAAAGGGACTGAACTTTTCTTTGCGCTCCCCCTCTTTGGGCAGGCGGATCGACCCAGTGACCAGGTCCCCTTTTCTCAGTGAGTATTTTCGTACCATGCCGAGAGGCATATAGGCGTCTTCAGGGCTGGAAAGATACCCGGTGGTACGCACAAAGGCGTACCCCTCCATGACATCAACAATTCCACGGACGGGGGCAAGCACGTCATCAGCTTGCACTTGAGGTTCAGATTCCATGCGATCCACCCCAGGGCGACGCCGATTTTGGCGGTCACGATTTCTCCGACGGCGGTTACGACGAGTTTGGGGAGAATCGTCATCGTCACGCAGGGACTCCCCACCTGATCGACGATCCTGGTCGCGAGAATTGTCCCCCTTGGTTTGGTCACGAGAATTGTCTTGCTGAGCTGGGGCCGGTGAATCCATACCTAGGGCGGTCAATCGCGCCCCCACCTCTTGGGAGACAGTGGAATTGTCCCGGTTAGCGGAACCATGGTGTGACACTGCGCTGGAGTCTTGCGATTTCTCCATGATCTTGGCCACCAGTTCAGATTTTTTGACACCGGTGACTCTCTCAACACCTAGTTCCGAAGCGATCTTACGCAATTCGGGGAGAAGCATTGCTTCATATTTGTCGGACACAGAAGTCCTCTCCTTGTACTCGTCGGCCAAGGGTGGATGACCCACGGCAATGCCGGACCACGAGATGTTTGAATGTTATCGGGATTTCACTATGAGTGGTGACTCCCACTGATCGAGCTATTCGCTCTCAGTGCGAGCAAGCTTAGCATGTTTCTGGTGATCAGTGGGCTGGGGACCCAGTGGCCGCGATGAAACCTCGGCTAAAACCTGAGAAAGCTGATCATAGTCACGCACAACTGGTAGCCCAGGAAACTCATCGATCACTTTCTGTGGTGGGCAATAGAGGAACCCGTGTTCAGCAGCAAGAAGCATGTGCGTGTCATTGTAGGAATCTCCCACAGCAAACACTGGAAAGTTGAGCCCTTGGAAGGCTCGTACTGCCTGTTCTTTTTGGTTAGGTAAGCGCAAGTGATAGTCAACAATTCGCCCGGATGCATCGATCTCCAAATTGTGGCAGAAGAGTGTCGGGAACCCCAGTTGTGCCATGAGCGGTTGGGCAAACTCATAGAAGGTATCCGAGAGGATGACAACCTGGAAATTCTCATGAGCCCAGGCTAGGAATTCTCGTGCTCCAGCCATAGGTTCCATGGCAGCGATCACTTCTTGTACGTCCATGATCCCCAACCCACACTCATCGAGTGTCTTCAATCGATGTTTCATCAGTTCGTCATAATCACTGAGGTCTCGTGTGGTGAGTCTGAGCGCTTCTATACCGGTATGCTCTGCCACCTGAATCCAAATCTCCGGGACAAAGACTCCCTCCAAATCGAAACACAAAATTTCACTAGCCATCACGGGCTCCTTTCACAGCCATGTGGTCCCATATCGAGCCTGAGCAGATCATCGAGGGTTTCCCTTCGGATCATGATCTGAGATTCTCCTGGCACCACGGCGACTACTGCTGCTTTGAGTGCGTAGTTGTAATTTGAGGCCATTGACCGGCTGTAGGCTCCTGCCACTGGGATGGCAAGAATATCACCGACTTCTATGTCGGCTGGAAGATAGACGTCTTTGACTAGTACGTCACCTGTTTCACAGTGGATTCCTACGACCCGGGAGAGAACCCCATCGGCAGTTGACACTCGATTGGCCAAGATGGCTGTGTAGTCTGCATCATAGAGGGCAGTACGAATGTTGTCGCTCATCCCCCCATCCACAGAGATATACCTGCGACTCAAACCATCGCCTAAGTCCACTGTCTTGATCGTACCCACCCGGTAGAGGGCTACCCCCGGTGGACCACTGATGGCTCGCCCAGGTTCCAAAGCAAAGTGAATATCTGGAAGGTCATAGTAGTGAACTCCCTTCTCAGCATGTCTGATCAACGTATCGCTGAGATTTTCTATGTCCCAGGGTTCGTCACTGGGAAGATAAGGGACACCGAATCCTCCACCAAAGTTTACTTCACGAATGTGATTGTTGGTCGCGCAATGGAAGTCTCGCGCTAGTAATAACGTGATCTGAGAAGCCCGGGCATACCCATCCATATTGAGAATCTGAGAGCCAATGTGCGAATGGATTCCTAGGAGGTCAAACTGGGGTTGCTCCCAACAGGTGACCAGGGCATCCATTGCCTGCCCTGAGTGGATAGAGAAACCGAATTTTTGATCCTCGTGACTGGTGGCAACGTACTGGTGGGTTTCTGCATGAATTCCTGTGGTTACCCTGATCATGACTGGGGCAGGTTTACCCATGTCAAATGCAATGACCCGGAGCCGGTCGATTTCATCGAAAGAATCCACCACAATGGCACCAATCCCCTCTGTGAGGGCATACCTTAACTCTTCGATCGTTTTGTTGTTGCCGTGGAGAGAAATCCGCTCAGCTGGGAAGCCAGCAGACAAGGCGAGGGATAGTTCGTTACCGGAACACACATCGAGGTTCAACCCTTCTTCGTCGATCCAGCGGGCGACTGTACGACTAAGAAAGGATTTCCCTGCATAGTGAATACTCCACGAGGGAAAATGCTCCACGAACCCCCGAGCGCGCGCTCGAAAGTCTTGCTCATCAAACACGTAGAGAGGTGTTCCATACTCAGCAACCAAATCACTGACCCGATGCCCCGCTAAGGTCAATTCTCCACTGGTGTTCCTTCGTGTTCCGCAAGGCCAGAGCTTGCCGTCAAGACCAGCGAAGTCCTCGGGGATCTCCAACCACAAAGGCGCTTCGGGGTGCGGAGTAGAATCACTATACATGGGGATAACCCTATCGCCATCTGAGCTTGTCACTGGTGGTGGTAGAGTGGGATGGCTCCAGCCCCCATAGCTCAGTGGATAGAGCACCGCCCTCCGGAGGCGGGTGCGGGCGTTCGAATCGCCCTGGGGGTGCCATGAATCGTCTCACCAGTTTGCGGCAAGTTTCCTTCAAGAAATACATCGATATGTCTTGTTTTGTCGAAAACCCTTGAATATTCTCCACCTGTCTGCCATCCTTGTACGGTTGCAGAATCGGGAGCTGCGTTTCACTGGGCTCTCGAACATCGAAGGAGGATGATGGACTGGCGCCATCAATCAGCTTGTCTGAGTGAAGACCCCGAGCTGTTCTTTCCCATTGGTAACACTGGGCCTGCCCTTCTTCAGATTGAAGAGGCCAAAAAAGTCTGCTCGTCTTGTTCTGTACGAGACAACTGTCTAGCCTGGGCCCTGGAAGCTGGTCAAGACCATGGTGTCTGGGGAGGCCTCAGTGAGGAAGAACGCCGCTCCATGAAAAGGCGTGCTGCGCGATCCCGTTTGCGCATGGGCTAATCGCATGGGCTAATACTGAGACGTTTACCCTTCACAAAGGAATTCTTACTCGTGCACGAGCACCGGGTGGGGGGGTATTTCCGACCACATCAAATTCACCATCCATGTCTGCAATGAGGGTGCTCACGATAGAGAGCCCTAGACTCTTGCGGTTGGGGTCATGAATGTCGAAATCCTCCGGTAACCCTGTGCCATTGTCTATCACTTCAATCTCTAGTCTGCCATCGTCGAACCTGGAGGCTTGGAGTGTTACCTTTCCTGTTCCACTCGACAAGCCATGTTCTATAGCGTTGTGACACAATTCAGTAATAACTAGTGCTAAGTGTGTTGCCTTTTCAGCGGAGATTTCTCCGAAACTTCCCTGTCGGGTTGTCTCAAGGTGTCCTCGAACTGAGGCGACGTCAGCAGTCAACTTCAAGAGTCGGTCAGCGATGTCATCAAAGACCACTGATCCGGGCATTGACTGCGACAAAATCTCATGGACCACAGCAATCGCTTGGACTCGGGCCATCGCTTCTTCGAGGGCTGTGGTTGCTTCTGGGGAGCTCATTCGCCGGGCTTGAAGCCGAAGTAACGCGCTGACTGTCTGCAAATTGTTCTTCACGCGATGGTGAATCTCTCTAATTGTGGCATCTTTGGTGACGAGTTGGCGTTCCTTTTCACGAATTTCGGTTGTTTCTCGGCATACCACCACCGTACCGACTCTTCCTTCAGTGCTCGTCAAAGGAATGATCCTCAAAAACAGTGCTGCTTCACGGGTGGAGATTTCTACCTCAGCTGAATGGATGGACCGAATATCTCCTGCCAGATGAGTGTCGACAGGATTCCCTGATTCTTCCATGAGGCTGGAGGTCACCTTGATGATGTCCTCCCCCACTAAAGGTGTTGTCAATCCCAGATTCCGATAGGCCGTGACAGCATTAGGACTGGCATAGGCCACCACGGCATCAGGATCAAGCAAGATGAGCCCTTCGCCTACTCGTGGGCTAATTCCGCGTAACCTGGTATGCCCAGGATCAGGGAATTCCCCTCTTGATGCCATGGCGAAAAGAATCTCGGCAGTCATACGATAATTGTCTTCAAGATCGCCGCTTGCATGAACTCCCATCATGTTGGTATGCCGTTCGAGAACACCCCAACAGCTGCAATCGACCATCAGCGGAACGGCCTTCACATCTGCAGGAATGCCCGCCTGAATCTTATTATCTGACATCTGGCAGGTTTTCTGGGAGAGGTACGCCTGGGTGACCATGTGTGCAGGATCATAGGAGATGCATTCCCCAACAACATCATCTTCCAGCGCTGCTGGCCCCGTGGCAGGTCTAATCTGTGCTATCGCATAGAACTGCTGGTCATCGATCCCGGGAACCCACAAGACAATATCTGAAAAAGAAAGGTCGGCGAGAATATGCCAATCGTCTGTAAGCGCTTCAAGGAACGCGGCTTGGGTTTCTCCTAAGGCGACGTGTGGTCGTACGGCAGATGGCACTCGCAACATTTCACCAGCCTAGCCCCAAGCAGCAGCCACTGGGGTACGCTCGCAGCAATAGTCGCATGTTGATCGGGAATATGGCAGAATTGATCCTCGATTTCGATTCTAGGAGTAACCATGGCAAAGGCCGGTCGTCGACGCAGGGCTCGCAAGAACTCAAAGGCAAACCACGGCAAGCGTCCCCATTCCTGAACCTTGGCTTATACTGCTTCCTGTTCAAGGCTCCTGATCCGGGCAGTAACCTTCTCAAGCAAAGACGCTGGAGCGGGGTCAGGTTCGTAGGCTTTTTTCACTGCCGTACGAATCATGGTCCAAATCTCCACTTCGTTGAGGCATTCCTCACACTCAGACAAGTGCACACGCATTTGATCGGCGACCTTCTCATCTAGCTCGTGATCTAAGAAGGCATTGATTCTCATCATGACGAAACTGCACATCTGTGAATAGTCAGCCATCTGTCTCCACCCCGATTCCCGCAATCTGTTGGAGAGCCCTGCGTAATTGGGTCCTTCCACGGCTTAAACGCGACATCACCGTACCAACGGGAATATCAAGAATATCAGCGATCTCCTTGTAGGAGAAGCCCTCCACATCCGCAAGATAGACAGGATAGCGATATTCTTCCTTCAGCGATTTCATCGCATCAATAATTCTTGAATCTGTCAGTCGGCTCAAAGCTTCCATCTCTGCGGAGGCTGTCGGTGAGACTGAATGGGTTTCTGCCCTTGCCAATTGCCAATCCTCGATATCCGGTGAATCAGAAATCTTCGGCGACCTCTGCGCCTTGCGATAACTATTGATATATGTATTCGTCAAAATCCTGTAAAGCCAAGCCTTGAGATTGGTTCCTTCTGTGAATTGTTCAAAGGATGAGAAAGCTTTGGCATAGGTTTCTTGCACCAGGTCTTCTGCATCAGCACTGTTGTGGGTGAGCTTGATCGCACCGCCATAGAGTTGATGAATAAAGGGCAGGGCGTCACGCTCGAAGCGTGCAACTCGGTCCTCCCGAGTTTCTCTTGCCATCGTACCCCCCGGTTCTGTGCGCAATAAGACTACCGCATGGCCAAGCCTTATCTACGGATTTTCCACGATGGCAGAATTCCTAGATGCTGGTTGTGGGGAAGATAATTCGCTCATGTACCCAGGAGATGGTAGAAAAGAACCCATGAAATTCTTGCGCTTCATCTTCCGTTCATTGCTCGCCAGTTATTTCATCGCCGATGGACTCCAGGCACTCACCAGCCCTGAGCGATTCGTAGACGATGCACAACCGCTGGTATCAGCTGTACGAAGTCGTGGAGATAAGGTTCTTCCCCCAGGTATTCATCGCAAGCTCCCCACCAGTACTCAGGGTTTCGTACGCCTGCATGGAATCGTCCAAATTCTTGGAGCCTTCATGATGGCAACAGGATTCTTCAGACGCCTTGGAGCAATGATCCTGGCAGCGTCTTATGCCCCCAAGGTCTCGGTGGTTGCCCAAGAAAAAACTCCTGGCATTGCCCTCTTCCGCGAGTGTGCCCTCTTAGGTGGAGTGCTCATTGAAGCAGCAGATTCACAAGGGAAACCTCGCCGAGCCTGGGTGCGCGATGTTCACAAACAAGCCGCACAACAACAACGTGCTGACAAGCGTAAAGACCAAGCTCGTCAGCGTGCCTTTCATAAGCAACAAGACAAGTTCACCAGTAGGCGCATGCATCGATTGAGTGAGATTCTCTCCAGCCCGGAGACACACTGATGACGTGGGTTGCCCCCACTGTTTTAGGACCGCTCCACAGTGATGTGGTTGTTCCTGGGTCGAAGTCAGCAACAGCCCGTTCCCTCGTACTGGCAGCCCTCAGTGACACACCTAGTGTTATTCGCCGGGGTTTACGTGCCCGGGATACATCTCTCATGATCCAAGGTTTGCGGTCCCTTGGTGCCCTCATCGACGATCATCGTGAGGACTACTGGGAGGTCACACCGATCACCCACGATCGTGGAGATGTTGCCATTGACTGTGGACTAGCTGGAACAGTCATGAGATTCCTTCCACCACTGGCTGTCATCTCTGGGCAAAAGGTCTCCTTCTTCGGGGACGATGCATCCACAGCTCGTCCCATATCACCACTACTCACAGCCCTCCAAGGCTTGGGTGCCATCACGGAAGGTTCCTCACTACCGTTCAGTGTTCAAGGACCCATCACCGGGCGTGCGGTCACACTAGATTCATCAGCGTCTAGTCAGTTCATTTCTGGGTTGCTACTGAGCGCACCGCGCTTCCCAAGCGGGATTGCGATCCACCACCACGGGGGGCCTCTCCCCTCCCAACCCCATATTGACATGACTATCCATGCATTGTCTGCTCGAGGGGCGAGTTTGACGTATGGTGACAACTGGTGGGTGGTTGCCCCGACACCTCTTCAAGGAATCACTGAAGTGATAGAACCTGATCTGACCACTGCAGCGGTATTTCTCGCAGCAGCAGTGGTCTGCGGAGGAAGCGTCACTATCAAGGACTGGCCCACCTCCAGCATTCAACCAGGAATCCGAGTGCTGGACATCTTCGAACAATTGGGAGCATCGGTCACCAGAGCAGAAACCCACGTGAGCGTCACAGGCACCGGCACAGTCTCAGGGATAGATATTGATTTGAGTGCTACCAGTGAATTGACACCACTCTTGGTGGGTTTGGCCCTTTTCGCTGAGGGTGATACCCGAATTCGCGGTGTGGGACACATCCGTGGACATGAAACGAATCGATTGTCTGCCATTGCTACAGAGATCACGGCTTTGGGTGGGTATTGCACCGAAACATCTGATGGTCTCATTATTCGCCCCGCACCTCTGGGAAGTGGAATATTCCATAGTTACGGCGATCACAGAATGGCGCATTTGGGGGCCCTGATTGGCGCTCGAATCCCAGGAATCACTATCGACGATATTGAATGTACGACCAAAACCATGCCCGGTTTTGCTCACACGTGGCAAGAGATGTTTCCGTGAGTCAATCACTGTTTGACGACGATCATGCGAGGTTTGGACGGCCCTCGAAAAGGAGTCGCCCCCGAACTAAGGATCGCCCCGACTATAGTTCACTACCTATAGGCCGAGTAGTGACCATCAACCGCGGACGTTACAACTGCTTGGTTGACACAGAAGAAGTCACAGCAACCAGGGCGAGAGCTATGGGGCGTAAGTCGGTGATTGTTGGTGATCTTGTTCGCCTCGACGGCGACATCTCAGGTACGCCAGGTAGTCTCGCTCGCATCGCTGAAGTCCAACAACGCGACACAGTACTGCTGCGTACTGCTGATGATGACGACCCCTATGAGCGCCCCATTGTTGCTAATGCAGATCAACTCGTCATTGTCACTGCACTGGCAGACCCGGAACCTCGCATGGGAATGATCGACCGGATTCTCGTTGCTGGTTACGATGGCGGTTTAACTCCCCTCTTGGCGCTCACGAAAGCAGACCTTGCCTCCCCCAAGGAACTGCTTGCTGCCTATGAGCCACTAGGAATCCCTCATGTTGTGATCCAACCCGGATGCGACCTTGGAGAGTTTCGCGAACAACTTAAGAATCATGTATCAGTGTTTATTGGGCATTCTGGTGTTGGTAAATCCACTCTTGTCAACGCTCTGATTCCACACGCTGCTCGCCGTACAGGGCTCGTCAATGATGTCACTGGTAAAGGTCGCCATGTCTCCACCTCAGCGATTGCCTTAGAATTGCCGACTCCTGGTGGTTGGGTGATTGACACTCCAGGAGTACGATCATTTGGCCTGAAGCATGTTGACCCCGATCATGTGATTTCAGCCTTCAGCGATCTCGGCGAGATCGCCCATCATTGCCCTCGAGGCTGCACCCATCGGGAGATTGAACCCGAATGTGAACTCGATAGGGCCGTACGTGACGGGTTGCTGATGGAACAACGTTTGGCATCCTTTCGGCGAATGGAACTCAGTCGCACCTCTTGGTGAACAAAAGAAGGCTACCGTTGTCGACGATTCGTCACACTATTTCGTCACAAAACCGCTAGCCTAGGACCATGGCTGATAATCTGATCGACGATGTGCGCCTCGCTCACATGCTTGCTGATAGTGCGGATTCCATCACAATGGATCGTTTCCGCAGTGATGACCTTTCGGTACAGGTGAAGGAAGACGACACAGCAGTCACTGATGCAGACACAGCAGTAGAAGAGGCCCTGAAACGTACTTTGGCCACTGCTCGCCCCCGTGATGGGTTCCATGGTGAGGAAAGTGGAGAATCCGGGTGGGGACGCAGGCGTTGGGTGATTGATCCTATTGATGGCACAGCAAACTTCGTGAGGGGAGCACCTGTGTGGGCGACACTCATCGCTTTGGTGATCGGTGAGCTGCCAGTCCTATCTGTGGTGAGTGCTCCTGCACTATCGCGGCGCTGGTGGGCCCACCAAGGTGGAGGTGCTTTCGCTGGGCGTGGACTGTTGTCAGGGAAAAAGATTGAAGTCTCTAGCGTCGATTGGGTCTCGGATGCTTTTTTGTCCTACTCGTCTTTGGGTGGCTGGGTCGATTCTGGGCGTGGGCGTCAATTTGGTGACCTGCTTCGATCTGCACAGCGCACTCGCGGATTCGGCGACTTCTGGTCGTACATGATGGTAGCCGAAGGATCCGTAGATATCGCTTGTGAGCCTGATCTTGCGTTGCACGACATGGCCGCCTTGGTGCCAATTGTGACTGAAGCAGGAGGGCGATTCACTTCACTTGATGGCGACCCAGGCCCTGTGGGCCCTGGAGCTCTAGCGACCAATGCTCGCCTCCACGAACAGGTTCTCAACATGCTGGCCATGGATGTGGGCGACGACAAGGAAGATTCCCTAGTGATTGCCCGACGAGCCGTGCCAGTAACAGAGGATTAAACCCTGGAGATGTGAGAAACCCTAATCGTCTCGGGTAGGTTCTCCAGTTCGTGGATCAGATCATCACTGGCCAGTGAGTCGATGTCTGTCACGGCGTACCCGACACTTCCCTTGGTTGCCAATTGCTGGGTTTCTACGTTCACTCCATGGTCACTATAGATAGTGTTCACCTTAGCGAGCACCCCAGGTACATTGGCATGGTGATGCAGGATCCGGGAGATCCCCGATGCATCCATCTGAACCCCTGGGGTATTCACACTCATAGCCGTGGCACCAAAGTGAGAATAGTCGAGCAGTTTTCCTGCCACAAAGCGCCCAATGTCTTCTTGGGCTTCCAGAGTCGAGCCTCCAATATGGGGTGTGAGAATGACATTGTCGATCCCTTGGAGAACGCTAGAAAATTCATCTCCAGAATTTGCAGGCTCCTGAGGGAAAACATCGATTGCTGCACCAGCGATATGACCCGATTCGAGCCCATCCTTCAGCGCATCCATGTCCACAACAATTCCACGGCACAGATTCATCAGGAAAGCCCGAGGTTTCATAGCCTCAATCATGTCACGAGTGAAGAAACCTGTATTGGATTCGCGGCCATCAACATGCAAGGAGACCACATCAGAGATTTTCAACAACTCATCGAGTGTCTCACAGCGTACGGCATTACCGAGAGCCAGTTTGTCAGCGATGTCATAAAACACCACACGCATTCCGAGTGACTCCGCTAGGACAGACAGTTGGGAGCCAATATTTCCGTATCCAACGATGCCGAGAGTACGCCCGCGTACCTCGTGGGCACCAGTAGCGGACTTCATCCAGATGCCTGCTTGCATTTTGGAATTCTGGTCAGTGAGATGACGCGCTAGTGCAATAATCTCGGCGATGACCAGTTCCACAACCGAGCGAGTATTGGAAAAAGGTGCATTAAACACTGGGATTCCATGGCTTGTTGCTGAACCCACATCAATCTGATTAGTCCCAATACAGAAGGCTCCCACAGTTGACAACTGTGGGCAGGCTTTGATCACTTCGTCAGTGACATAGGTACGCGAGCGGATTCCTAGGATGTCCATACCCTGGAGAGCCTCGATGAGTTCTGCGCCGTCAAGGGCGCCAGCCATAGAGGTGACCTCGACTCCCTGGTCGGTCAAGAGGCTGATTGCAGCTGGATGGATGTTTTCAAGTAAAAGTGCCTTCACGGTGGTCTATTGTCTGGCATCAGTGCCTGTTGGCGCAATTCCGGTCCCAGAAAGTGGGCATATCAACTGGTCGCCAAGGTGGGAACAGCCCTGAGTAATTCCTTGGTGTAGTCCTGGGATGGAGCATTCATGACCTGTGACACCGATCCCGATTCGATGAGTTTGCCACGACGAAGCACCCCGACGTTATCGCAGGTGTGGCGTACGACTGCCAAATCATGAGTCACCATGATGAGGGTCAAATCAAAAGAATCCACAAGATTATTGAGCAGATTAAGTACGTGGGCTCGTACAGACACATCGAGTGCAGAGACAGGCTCATCAGCTAAAAGAATGGTGGGGCGAGGAGCTAAGGCACGAGCAATGGCAATTCGTTGGCGCTGGCCACCAGAGAATTCGTGAGGATACAGATCACCTGCCTGCTTAGGAAGCCCAACAGCTTCAAGGACTTCTCGCACCCGAGAATCGGGATCCTCCGGTACATCACTCCTGCCTTTGAGAAGTGGAGAGCGCAGAGGTTCGGAAATGATTGATGAAACTTTCATGCGAGGGTTCAACGATGAACGCGGGTCCTGGAAGACCATCTGTACCGAGGACCGTAGGGCAGCCATGGCGGAACGATCATCGAGGCTAAGATCACGATCAAGGAATTGGACCCGCCCTGATGTGGGGCTCATCAGCCCAGCGAGGATCTTCAAGAGCGTGGTTTTCCCAGACCCTGATTCACCGACAATACCCCAGCGCTGATTCTTCCCCACTGTCAAACACAGATCCTCTAGCGCGGTGACTTCTCGGCGCCGCCCACCAAACACCTTGGAGACATGATCGATAGCATATGCGGTCACGTGGTCACCTCCGGCGATGACATTGGGTTGAAGAAATCTTCAATCACAGGAAGGCGTTGCCCTGGGGGGACAGCATCGATGTTGGCTGTGGCAACAAGCCCAGCAGTGTACGGGTGAGTGGGTTCGCTCAGCACCTGGGATGCTTGTCCAGTTTCCACAATGTGTCCTTGATGGATGACTGCCACGTCTTCACAGATTGTAGAGACAAGACCAAGATCATGGGAAATAAACAAACAGGCAGCATGGACACTAGTGAGCACCTCATCAAGGAGGGACAGAACTTTGGCCTGGACAGTGGCATCAAGGGCAGTAGTGGGTTCATCACAGATGATGAGCGATGGGTTATTCATCAAGGCCATAGCAATAATCACTCGTTGGCGCTGGCCACCGGAAAGTTCATGGGGATAGGCTTCCACGATCCGTGAAGTTTGATCGAGCCCAACGCGATCAAAAACTTCCTCGACCCTGATCTTTCGCAGAGATCTCTGGATTTTCTGGTGGAGAGTAATGAGCTCTTCTGCTTGTCGGCCCACTTTCATGGTGGGATCTAGAGCGGTCATAGGCTCTTGAAAAACCATGGACATGGTTTTTCCTCGGACCCGGGAGAACACTTTGTCTGTGGCTGTGGTGAGTTCGCGACCATCAAAGACCACAGAACCACTCACCACTGCATTCTCCGGAAGTAACCCCATGATTGCTGAGGCGAAGACTGTCTTCCCTGAACCTGATGCCCCGACTAACCCCAAGCGGGCTCCCGGTTCAAGGCATATGCTGACCTCATCGAGAACACGGGTACGGCCCCGCCCAAACTCAACACTGAGATCAGTGACACATAATAAACTCATCTCACCTCCCGTAACTGGGGATCGAGATAGTCACGAACCCCATCAGCAAGAAGGTTGAAACCCATCACTGCTACAGCAATAGCAATGCCAGGGATGATGACCTGAACTGGTGCTGTATACATCGAAGCGTCTTTGATCATCCTGCCCCAGGCTGGCACTGATTGGGGGGCAGACAAACCGAGATAGGCTAACCCTGCTTCAGCCAAGATAGCCATAGAAAAGGACGTTGCTGCCTGTACGCCCATCAGCGGAGCAATATTGGGAACAATATGTCTCAGTGCAATGACGATACGAGGAGTGCCACACACCTCAGCGGCAAGGATGTAATCCTGGTTCATGACCGATAATGTCGCAGCTCTTGCCATACGCTGGAATATCGGGATCGTAGCCACACCAATAGCGATGGTTGCCGTGGTCACTGAGGCACCCAAGCCAACAGCTAGCAGGATAGCAAGCAGTAGTGCAGGAAGGGCATACAGGATGTCTGATGCACGTGCGACGACCTCACCGAGCATCTTGTGACCCATTCCTACGTATATCCCTAGCGGAATCCCGATGATTGCTGCGATTCCCACCGCGAGGAACCCCACGATAAGAGTTGTCTGGGCACCCACCATCAACCGAGACAGGGTGTCCATTCCTAGATCATTGGTTCCCAGAAGATGAGACCAGGAAAAAGATGCGTACTTGCTGGTAGAGACCTTGGTCGGATCATAGGGAGTCCACACGAGAGAGACCAGTGCAGTGATCACGACGAGACCAGAAAAAACCAGACCGACAATGAGGGTAAATCGCTTCATGGCTTCCCCCCTCTTCGCAAGCGCGGATCGATCCACAAATAGAGAAGGTCGACGAGGAAATTGATCGCTAAAACAGCGAAAACCAGCACCATCACCACACCTTGGACGGTCATGAGATCCCTGTTCTCCACAGACTTGATAAGCAATCGTCCTAAACCAGGGAGATTGAAAACCTGTTCGACCAGTACTGCTCCCACCAGCAGTGATGAGATCTGCAACCCCACCACTGTCACCAAGGACGTAGCCATATTTCTCATTCCATGCCGAACGAGCCCTGGCCACCTGCGCCACCCGGAAGCACGCGCTGTGCGATAGTAGTCTTCACCCAAGACATCAACAAACCCCGTACGAACATAACGAGTCAGGAAACAACTTTGGATGATCACCAAGGTTGCTACAGGCAAGACAAGACGGGAAGCCCACTCCCCCACTGATTGTGACGCTGGGGTGTACCCATTAGCTGGGAACCAGCGAAGGTTGACAGCAAAGACCATAGCGAGCACCACACCAAGAAAGAACACTGGTAACGCAAGCCCAATATGGCTGATGGCATTGATAATTGCACCACTGAAGCGCCTTCTCAACATGGCAGCAGCGAGCCCCATGGGAATGGCGCACAGCAGCGATAGTGGGATCGACAATCCCACGAGCCACATGGTCACCCCGAGTGCGGGCAACATGTTATCTAGCACCGGTTCAGACTTAACAAAAGAAGTGCCAAAGTCACCGTGCAACATCCCTCCCACCCATTCGACATAACGAATCGGTAGGGGTCGATCCAATCCCCACAGCGCGTGCAGTTCAGCCACCTTCTCTGGGGAAGCTCCCATGCCTAAGGTCACCTGTGCGACATCACCAGGCAAGGCTTGCAGCATCAAGAAGATGACAAGTGAGGCAACCAGGATTGTGCCAAAGAATACGACCAATCGACGGGTTGCCGCCCTGATGACGGGCATGAATTATCCCTCGCGGGAAATGGTAGTCAGGTCAAAACTTAAACTTGCCATATCGTGACCAATGCCTGTGATCCCTTGCTTGGCAACAATGAGGTTGGGGAAGACAAACAACCAATCTGCGGCAGCATCGTCAGCCAGCATTCGGGCAGCTTTTTGCATCTCGGGAATAAAGTTCTCGACAGTTGCACTGTCAGCCACTTTCAGCTGAGCTTGGAAAGCAGGGTTGTTGTATCTCCAGTAGTAATCGGGATTGGCAAAGTTGACGATGTCTCGAGCTTCCACATGGGCAACAATGGTCATGTCATAGTCACCGTCTTTGTAGACCTCTTCGTACCAACGACCAAAATCGAGCTCTTCGACAACAACAGTGATGCCGATGTCACCAAGTTGACTAGCAATAAAGGAAGCCGCTCCTGGGCTGTAGGGAGTGGTGGGTACCCTCAGCGAGAGCGTCAGGTCACTCACCCCTGCTTGAGCGAGGAGTTGGCGAGCTTTGTCGGGGTTATAGGGGTAGGTCCCGGAAAGGTCCTCATAGTACGGATCGGTTGGGACGGTCATCGTACCGATCAATTGCCCTTTTCCACCCCACACCCCATTGACGAGTCCAGTGCGATCAATCCCATGATTGATGGCTTGGCGTACGAGCAGATTGCTCATCACCTCGCGGGAATGGTTGAACCCTAAGACAACCTCACCATTGGTTGTTCCCTCAATCACGGTGAACATCGCTGGGTCACTAAAGGAGGGCAAGGAGTCTGGTGCAGTCATCTCTGCGGCAATATCTAGATCACCTGAGAGCATGGCAGAAACCATGGCATCAGCTTCAGGGATGAAACGAAAAGTTACCTGAGAAAAGTTGGCTGGTTTTCCCCAGTAGTCTTCATTCTTAGTTAACGTGAGACGGTCTGCGTTCTTCCACGACTCAAACTGGTAGGGTCCCGAGCCCATAGGGGTTTTTGCCAAGTCAGTAATGGCCGGATCAAAGACAATTCCCACAGGCCCGGTCATGGAATAAATCCAGAAGTTGCTCGGTTCGCTGAGTGTCACAACAACATCCCCGGCCTCGTTAGCTTCTACCGTAGAGATGACAGCCATCTGGGAGGAGAGGGTTTGGCTCATGGACTCTCGCATGCGGTTCATGGAGGCAATCACTGCCTGTGCGTCCACTGGAGTGCCGGAAGCAAAGGCTGCCTCTGGGTTCAGGTGGAAAGTGTAGGTACGAAAATCCTGCGAAATCTCATATCCCGTAGCAAGCAGGGGTTGGATCGTACCATCAGAATCCATTTTGACCAATGTCTCGTATACGTTGTAGAGCAGCATCTGTGAAATTGCTGCCGTTGTATCAGTGCTGAGGTCCAAGGTGGTCGGTTCAATGGTAATTCCAACAGTGAGGGAATCATCGCTAGGCGACGATGAGCATCCGCTCATCACCGTACCCAAACCTAAGATAAGTGCAATAACCATGCCAAGACGAGCAATTTTCATGATGTAACCTTTCACCTTTGAGTCTGCCTCATTCGTGTGTCCCACCTTACTTGAGCAACAGCTCCTAGCGTGCAGCCCTCCCAGTGTGTGGGATGAGTTGAATATTTAACAGGTCATGCGAGGGGAAAACATTGGGTTGCGGGCGTTCATGAAGCGTTGGGCGATTTCTTCTTCTATTTCTGAGTAGTATTCAAAGGCTTCGTCGGCATCGTCCCATAGTTCAGGATGGATCGAGAGCATCCAGGTCACAGCCACTTAGCCTCCAGGCGAGAGAAGAACTCTTCCTCAGAGATGCCTAGCGTAGGGTCGGCATCCATCTCCGCATCCCTGCGACATACGGTAGCTAGCTGCTCATCGGTTAGAGGTTCGTCACCAACACTGACTATGCGCTCCAAGTACTCCAGCAGCGACAATTGATCTTCAACGCTGAGCGCGTCTACGGCTTCGCGTAATTCCGTGGTAACCATGCCACAAGTCTACCGAACCTCACTGTCAGGGTGCCTCGGAGGCCTTTGGTGGCTTGCACCATCCGCCCACGTTCTGCACGGACTCAATTGCGAGGGGAAAGATCAAGGGCTTCTTGCTAGTGGTATCACTAGAAAGAAGCCCTTATTCGTAGCGGGGCAAGGATTTGAACCTTGGACCTCTGGGTTATGAGCCCAGCGAGCTACCGAGCTGCTCCACCCCGCGTCGGCTGGACTATCCTACCCCATCAAGCCTCGAACCGAAACCTAACTCAGCCCCAGCAGTCCGTGAACGGGGAAGAGGGCAATGAACAAGATCGCAACCATGTTGACCACCTTGATCAAGGCATTGAGCGCTGGCCCAGCGGTATCCTTGGTCGGATCTCCCACGGTGTCCCCCACCACAGAGGCTTTATGGGCTTCAGAGCCAGTTCCTCCAAAGAGCCCATCAGTTTCAATGAGTTTCTTGGCGTTATCCCAAGCACCTCCAGCGTTGTTCAAAGTGAGAGCGAGCATAAGACCAACCGTAATGATCCCGATCAATAGTCCAGGAAGAGCCGCCGACCCGAGCAAGTAGCCCACCGCAATCGGTGTCAGCACAGCAATAGCTCCAGGAAGAATCATCTCTTTGAGGGCTGCACCAGTGACGATATCCACCGCACGGGCATAATCGGGGCGCTGGGTGCCTTTCAAGATCCCAGGGAATTCTTTAAACTGTCGACGTACCTCAACAACCACCTTCATGGCAGCTTTCGACACCGCCTGCATGGTCACTGAGCTGAAGACGAAGGGCAGCAAGCCACCGATGAGTAAACCGACAAGGATCACCGGATTGGTGATCTGCAGATCTATTTCTACTCCGTCAGCGTGCTCAGTCATCTTCCAGTAGTAGTCGGTAAACAGTGCCAGAGCACCCAGGGCTGCCGATCCGATCGCATATCCCTTGGTGACTGCCTTGGTTGTGTTGCCGACACCATCGAGAGCGTCCGTGATCGTGCGTACCTCAGCAGGTTGCTCACTCATCTCAGCAATACCACCAGCATTGTCGGTAATCGGGCCATAGGAATCCAGAGCAACAATCATGGCTGCCGTGGAGAGCATCGCCATCGCTGCCACAGCAATTCCATAGAGGCCCTGGTCAGCATGGGTCCCGCCACCACCAATATAGAAGGCCGCCAAGATTCCGATGATAATAGTCACCACGGGCATGATCGTGGATTCCATACCCATCGACAACCCCGTGATGACATTGGTACCCGCACCATGATCAGAGGCTTCAGCAATCGATTTCACAGGGCGATGTTCCGTGGAGGTGTAATACTCGGTCATCATGAAAATGAGAACCGTGATGACAATACCAACAATCGATACCCAGAAATAGGTCATGGAATGGAAAACCACGTAAGTGATTCCCGCAAAGAGAACAATCGAGATCAGTGCAGCGCCATAGACACCCTTATAAAGAGCTGCCATGATCTTCTGGGACTTACCCAGGCGTACAAGGAAAACTGAAGCGATGCAGGCAAAAATAGCTGCCGAACCTAAGGCTAGAGGGAAAACCACTTCCTTCGCACCAAAACCGCCGCCTGACACCATGGATCCAATGAGCATGGCAGCTAGCAGGGTCACAGCATAGGTTTCAAAGAGGTCGGCACCCATCCCCGCACAGTCACCCACGTTGTCTCCGACGTTATCGGCAATAGTGGCAGGGTTGCGTGGGTCATCTTCTGGCAGGCCAACTTCGACTTTACCAACGATGTCAGCACCCACATCTGCTGCTTTGGTATAGATTCCACCGCCCACGCGAGCAAAGAGACTCATCAACGAAGCACCCAATCCGAAACCAATGATGATATCCGTGTCCTGGAAGATGATATAGCTGAGGCTGACCCCCAGCATTGATAGCCCCACGACAGCCAAACCAGTAACCGCTCCCCCGTGGAAGGCCACATCGAGGGCAGATTTGAGAGAGGTACGAGCGGCAGCCGCTGTGCGCACATTGGCGCGTACAGAGACATTCATACCGATGAACCCTGCCAACCCACTTGCGAACGTACCGACCACAAAACTCAAGGCCAATTTCCACCCGGCCAATGACCAACTAGATTCTGCCCATCCGAAAGCGAAGAGGATCACTACCGCGAGGATTCCAGCCACCACACCAATGGTTTGATACTGGCGTTTAAGATAAGCCATTGCACCTTCTTGAATGGCCAGGGCGATCTCTTTCATTCGCTCATCACCAGCATCAAGACGCAGGATACGCCACGCCAAGACGATCGAAACCAGTACGGAAATCAAGCCAGCAACAGGGGCGGCGTACACAAAGAACATCAGGTTCATGCGAACATCTCTCTTTAGTCAGGAGCCACAAGGGCATTCGGCATCATTGTCGAACAAAGAGCAGTAGTCCTGGGGCTACTGCTACTAATGTGCGTGTCATTATATACCACCGTTTGCACGTTCCTGGCGCTAGACTGGCCCTACACGTCCACGGCCCGACAAGTGGAAAGGCAAGACAAGTGAACGAGATCGAAGCGGGGATATTCGGACTAGCCATTGGTGATGCTTTAGGGGTGCCTGTCGAATTCAGTAGTCGTGCACAATTAGATGCCCATCCTGTGGACAGAATGTACGGTCACGGTACGTACCGCAAACCTGCAGGAACATGGTCAGATGATACGAGCCTCACTCTTGCTCTAGCCGATTCACTATCACAGGGACTCATTGACTACTCCGACATGATGGGCCGCTTCATTGCTTGGTTCCATGATGGTGCGTACACCACTGATGGCCATCGTTTCGACATTGGTACGACCACCCTCACTGCTTTTCAACGCTTCCTACAAGGAGCTGAACCCACCGCTAGTGGCGGTTGCGCAGCCAACGAAAATGGTAACGGTTCCTTGATGAGAATTCTGCCCATTGTCTACTATCTTCGTGCTCGTGATGGCAAAATCCTCACCGCTGAAGGTGTGGAAGCCATTCATAACATCTCTGCATTGACCCATGGGCACCCACGCTCGCAAATCGCTTGTGTTGCGTTCTGTAATGTCGCCCATCAGATCCTTGAAGGCGGATCACTCCACGAGGCGGTCCACCAAGGATTATCTGATGTGGTGGATTACTACAACAACCTACCTGAGTATGCGAAAGAACTTCACCGCTTCACCTGCTTGTCCGTGGATGAACAGGGCCAATTGAACTCCCTGGTGGATATTGAACGAGATGACATACGATCCAGTGGGTACGTCGTCGACACCCTTGATGCTGCTCTATGGTGTCTGGTTAACCATCAAGGGTATTCCACGACAGTTCTTGCAGCAGTCAACCTTGGCAGTGATACTGACACCACGGGGGCCGTGTGTGGGGCGCTGGCAGGGTTGTACTACCAATTACGCGATGACAAAACCCAGAGAATCCCCGAAGATTGGTTCGAAGAATTGGGTAATAAGCCAGGAATTCTCGGAATCTGCTCGGCATTGGGAGCCACGCTGAAGGCTATGGGTTCACAGAAGGAGTCAGCAAATGCCTGATGTTGTTATCCAGCTATCGCTGTGGACCCAGATGAAACCATACCTGCCCCTGATTATTCCACTTGCCATTATTCAGCTCGGTTTGATGTTCTGGGCACTCATCCATCTGCTGATCCATAGGAACACCAAGATTGTCAATCGATGGGTGTGGGCTGTGATTATCATTGTCGTGTCCATGATTGGGCCGATACTGTACTTTGCCCTCGGGCGTGGTGAGAACGAGGATGACCACTGATGGAGGTTTTGCGTCTCAATTCTTTAACGAAGAGCTTTGGATCTTCGAAGGTTCTTGACGGGATATCTTTACGAATCCCCCAAGGCCAAGTTTTCGGTTTCCTTGGTGAAAATGGCGCAGGAAAAACAACCACCATGAAAATCATCGTGGGACTTCTCGAAGCTGACTCAGGACAGGTATGGGTCGAAGGTGAACGGGTACATTTCGGTAAGACTCGCACCAATCGTCACGTTGGATATCTCCCGGATGTTCCCCAGTTTTACCCCTACATGCGTGCGCAGGAGTACATGTCGTTGTGCGGCCGTGTAGCAGGACTGCGATCGCTGCAAATCAAGTCTCGAACGAAAGAACTTCTAGAGCTTGTCGGTCTAGCTGGGGTGAAGAAAAAGATTGGGACCTATTCCCGAGGAATGAAGCAACGCTTAGGAATGGCACAAGCATTGATCACCATGCCTCGATTACTTATTTGTGATGAACCCACGTCTGCATTGGATCCCAGTGGGCGTACCGAGATCCTCGAGATACTGCGTGAAATCCGCCACACCACCACCGTGATTTTCTCCACCCACATTTTGTCGGATGTGGAACGAATCTGTGATCGCGCTGCTGTTCTTCACCAGGGAAAAATCGTCTTGTCGGGAACTTTGGCTGACTTGAAGGCTCACCACGGATCCCAGGGGCTACGAATCGAATTTCCCTACAGTGAAGACGCCGACCTCCTGTGCGATCTTCTGGTGAAGAAATTCGTTGATCGCATGGGGGAAACTGAAGTGATCGTCCACACTATTGATGAACAACACGAACACGAGGTGCTGACCTTATTGGCTGATCACAAACTTGTTCCTCTCAGTTTTGAAGTCATCTCCCCCAGTATTGAGTCTTTGTTCCTGGAGGCGGTGAAATGAGAGCCTTCTTATCGTTAAGCCGCAAAGAGTTCATGGAGAACATCCGTACCTACAAACTAGTGATCATGGTTCTCGCACTGAGTGTCATTGGACTCATGAGTCCCTTCCTGGCGAAGGTCCTACCTGATCTGATCTCTGGCACGGATCTGGGTAACGGCGTTGTACTGACCCTTCCCGAGGCGAGCAGTGTCGATTCGTGGACACAGTTCTTCTCGAATATTGCCCAACTCGGCATGCTCGTAGTGATCATTGTCTTTTGTGGTTTGATGGCCAGTGAACTGTCCAAAGGCACACTCGTACCCTTGCTCACTAAGGGAACACCACGCGGGGCCGTCATACTCTCCAAGTTTTTTGTGTCAGTCCTGATCTGGAGTGTGGCGTACGCCATCAGTTGGGCAGTGTGTCTGGTCTACACCTACTATTTCTGGGGTATTCAAGAGTTTCACCATCCGTGGATGACCTTCCTTGCTCCCTGGCTGTTTGGTGTCCTGTTGATCTCTTTGATGATTCTTGGGGGAACCTTCTTCTCTAACATCGGCGGAAGCCTCGGTTTGGTTGCTTTCACTGTTGTTGTACTCAATCTCATCAATCTTGCCCCGTGGACACGTAAATACAATCCGGTCACTTTGGCTGAAGGAACACTTGATCTGATGACTGGGGCAAAGTCCGTTGATGATTTCATCCCGGCCTTCACTCACTGTGGCGTCATGATCGTCGTCGTGATGGCGTTATCTCTCTACGTCTTCCACCGCAAGCAATTGTGAATTGACATTCGTCTTGCGACCTCAGGTCAACGCTGAGAGGTGCCCATGATTACTCCACGGGCAATAATGTGAGGTATGGCTGTCGCTAGCACCAAGTCAGCAGCGGTACGCCGCCCATGAGGTAAATCGAGTTGCTCAACTTGCAAAGCATGGATGGCGAAATAGTATCGATGTTCCCGGTCTCCCTTGGGCGGGTTAGCTCCAGCGAACCCTAGAGAACCACGGTCATTGCGCAGGTCAAGAGCTTCATCGACACCAATCGAGGATGCCGGACGGATAAAGCGACTCGTCAGAGCCTTCACCATGGTCATGGAGTTCCCAGCCGGAATGGATGTTACGGAGACGGGAATATCGGCCACCAACCACAAGCACATACCTCCCTCTTTGGGGGAATCCGGGTCAACGCAGGTGAGAAGGAAGCTGCGGGTCTTCTTGGGAAACTTCGACCACGAGAGTTCCGGTGATACCGATCCGCCTTCACCGGTTTGTGCAGGTGCCAGGGGTTGAAAGTCAACAATGTCCTCGCTGGTCAGCGGAAAAGACGGCACCTGGGGCAAGAGCGAATAGGGGTCTTGCGCAACGGGGCGATTCTTGTCTAAGGCCACCAAAGTATCCTCTCACGGGTATCGATATGGCCGTCACCACATCCACAAACTCACCCATCATACCCATCTTTGCCCCTGGACACCTCACTGATAGGCTCACGTGAATGGACCAGCGCTACCCCCTTCACACCAGGACAACCGACAATGGTATTCGGGTTGCCATCAATCCTGACCCCTGGGTCAGTGGTGTCGCGCTCAACCTTTGGTACGAGGTGGGTTCTTTCCATGAGAAACCCGGAAAAACAGGTTTCGCTCACCTCTTTGAGCACCTCATGTTTTCAGGATCAGCCCAGGTGGCTTCTGGGGAGCATCTCGCCCAGATTGAGGCTATGGGTGGACACTGCAATGCTACGACCAGCTTTGACCGTACTAACTATTTCGAGACAGTCCCACGATCAGGGCTTGAACTCGCCTTGTGGTTGGAGGCTGATCGGTTGAATTCTCTTCTTGACAGTGTGGACCAAGTCAACCTCGACACCCAACGAGAAGTAGTGAAGGAAGAAAAACGACAACGCTATGACAATGTCCCCTATGGAGATGTTTTCCCTCGCCTGATGGAGTTCGCTTTCCCACCAGGCCATAGGTACGGACATATGCCTATTGGGTCCATGGAAGACCTGGATGAAGCAACCTTGGATGATGTGCATTCCTTCTTCCACACCCACTATGTCCCGAGCAATCTCATTATGTCCCTGTCGGGAGCAATTGAGCCCGAAGAAGGATTCCAACTCGTTGATAAATACTTTTCACACATTCCTCCTGGAGCTAAACCTGAACACCCTGCCACTGTGGTTGTACCACCCCTGACAGGTATTCCTCGGCTAACCCTGAGCGGGCAAGTCCCTCAGGATGTGATTTACCACGCCTGGATTGTTCCACCACTGGTTGATGAGATAAGTGATCCCGTGGATCTTGGGCTCACCGTACTAGCCGGATCACTATCTTCACGCCTGCACACCTCACTAGTGCGGACCCACCTCGCCCATAGTGTTGGGATCGCCAATGCCGGTCTTAGCCAAGGCAACTCTGTGATCTACAGTACGGCTATCTGCGCCGAAGGAGTAACACCGGAAGAATTGGAAGAAAAGTTGGTTGTCGGTGTGGAAACCCTGTGCACAGAAGGCCCCACTGATGGTGAAGTTGCCCGAGCAATCAGACATGAGGATCGTGAATATCTGTCTGCACTGGCTCATATCGAGACCCGAGCAGACCATATGAGTGGATCGTGGTCATATTTTGATGATGTGGAAGAAATCAATCGCCACCTTGATATGATCCACCAACTCACGGCACACGATGTTCATCATGGGCTGAAAACCTGTATCAACCCCGACCATCGTGGAACCATCACCTATCGGAGGTCCTTATGACACCGCGACCTCAACTGGGCTCATCACCACCGTGGAGTTTTCCGCTGCCTCACATTGAAGAACTCAATCATGGTATGACTCTTTGGACATATCCCCTCCCTGGCCAACATATTGCCTCCTGCGTTCTCGTCCTTGATCTGCCGCTCCACTGTGAACCAGTGGGACGAGATGGCCTAGGCAATGTGGTCACTCGCCTTCTTGACGCAGGAACAACGACCCACCCTTCAGTATCTTTTTCCCAGGCACTGGAAGATCATGGTGGGCATTTTCAGCCCATGGTGGGCCAATCAACGACTCAGTTGATGATAGATCTGCCGACCAATTCTCTTGGCGCAGGGCTCACCCTTGTAGCAGAAGCTGTGAAAGAACCTGCCTTTGCCGCAGATGATTTCTTGAGTATCCAATCCCAGGTATATGCAGAAATTGACCGTCACATGGCTCGTGGCTCCTCCATAGCTTCCATCGCCTTACGCTGGTCACTCTTTGATCATGATCTGCGCATTTCACGACCAGTCTTCGGGGACTTTGAATCTATTCCACAGATAACCAGGGATGAGGTATGTGACTTTCATAGTCGCCACTATTCTCCACGCGGTGCGACACTCATTATTGCTGGCGACATCGACCCACACGAAACAGCTCACCTTGCTGCCCAAGCATTCGCTTCGTGGGATTCGAGCGTGACCTCACCAGTGGAGGTTCTTCCCCACGTAGGCGAGTGTGCCTCACACATCATCCACCGTGAAGGCGCCGTACAAGCAGATGTCAAGATTGGGTGGTACGGAATCGATCAGAAAGATCCCAGATGGGCTTCCTTGCTCGTGGCGCTGACCATCATGGGTGGTCATTTCGATTCTCGATTAAATACCGTACTCCGCGAAGAAAAAGGGTACACCTACGGGGTGTCGATGGGTGCCCATCCTTTCCGCCACGGCGGTTATATTGATTTCTCTTCTTCCACGCAAACAGCAATGGTTCATCATCTCATCAGTGAAGCCCTCGAGATACTGGCAGCGACACAGCCTTTCACGCCAGAAGAAGTAGACAACGCTATCGCCTACCTCACTGAGAGTGCCCCACTAGCTTTGAGCACTGCTGTAGCGGTTGCAGACCAAGGTGCCTCGCTCGTGGCTGCCCATCTTGATGTGGACCATGTGACCACGGGCTTGGTGGCACTGAGGCAGGTCACACCCGATTCTGCCATGAGTGCCTACCACGACCTGGTCAACCCCGACCAAGGGGCAATCATCGTTGTTGGTGATTCCACAGGCATCGGCGATCTTTTCTCATCACATTCGTGAACCACCCGGGGGCTTGCCCCACGGGTGTGAAATCCTCACATCACCCCAAGGCAACATCAAGGACCATCATGGTGGCAAACCCGAAGAGGACCCCGAGGGTGGCAATAGTTTTATTATCCCGGAAAGACTCGGGGATCAGTTCTGAGCACACCACAGCGATCATGGCTCCAGCGGAAAACGACAAAGCCAGTGGGAGGGCGTCACGCATCGTCATCGCGAAGATGACCCCAAGGACACCAGCAATAGGCTCCACAAACCCTGAGGCTTGCCCAATGAAGAAGGCCTTTGACCTGGACATGCCATCTCGACGAAGCGGCATCGCCACACAGACTCCCTCAGGGAAGTTCTGGATGCCGATGCCCACAGCGAGCATGACCGCTCCTAAGATAGTGGCCCCCTCAATGCCGATGGCCACAGAGCCAAAAGCCACCCCGATGGCCAGCCCTTCAGGAATATTGTGCAAGGTCACAGCACTGGTGAGCAGGATCGAACGCTTCAGAGCCGTTCCGTGTTGTTTGACCACCTCGACGCGTGAGAGAAACAGATCCGACCCCATGACGAAGAATCCACCCAGGCAGAACCCGAGAGCAGTGGTCATCCACGCGTGACCGCCAAGCAGGGTGGCCAATTCAATAGCAGGTGCTAACAGAGACCAAAACGATGCGGCAATCATCACCCCGGCAGCGAACCCCATCATCAAATCCAAGGCCTTCTGGTTCATGGTTTTGAAAAAGAAGACAACCCCCGCTCCTAGGGCTGTGATGGCATAGGTGAACAGGGTTGCAAGGAGCCCCTGTTGGACAGGGTGAAGCTCCAGAAACCATTGGATCACATCGCCACCTTGAGTCTTACGGTTGACCTGTCACCAGGGCATCTCACATTGTCAGCCTACCTCAGGCCCTGGACCTAACCCAGTGCCTGTGCTGCTCGCTCGAGTGCCACCCGAGCAGCTTCATTCGCTGTTTGATAACCGGCCAAGTCACCACGCTTGAGCGCCTCATCGGCCGCTTTGAAATGATTGGCCGCTTCAGTGAGGGATGCTCGCAGAATTTCATCTTGGGTCATCGGAGTAGCATCTGGAGTATCCCCAGTTGAAACACTCTCACCCTCCCCGGTCGCTGCCCCAGCATCACCGGAGAACACCATATCCAGGGCACCTTGCAAGGTCGTCGACACACCCACCTGGGTGCCAAACCGTACCACGACGAAACGCAGGATCGGGAAGGTAGCGTCAGTGTTACGTTGACGGGTGTAAATCGGCTCCACATAGAGCAATCCACCACCCAATGGAATAGTGAGCAGGTTGCCCTTCATGGCTAGAGCAGCAGAACTCTCTGACGAGTATGGCAGCAAGATCGATGACACTCTCTCATCAGCCATCATGGAATTGTACGCCTGACCGGGACCATCGATTTGTTGAGTGTCGGACATCCTCAACACTCTGATTTCGCCGTACTGTGGCGATGTTGCTTCAGCGACAACTGACATATAGGCTGCCAGGTTCTCTCTCTTGTTGGGAGTGAACACCGTGGTTTGGGAGAACAAAGGACCCTCGTCTGCTTCCATCACTTCACTGCCCACCTTTGCCTCGGGCCACTTGATTGACAGATAGTACGTCGGCTCCTTAGCGCCCGCTCTCTCCTTGACCGGGTATCCAGGAATCCTCCACAGATCAGAATTGTTGTACCACGCTTGAGGGTTGGTCATGTGGTAGCGTGCCAAAATCTGACGCTGGATCTTAAACAGATCTTCGGGATAACGCAGATGGGCCATGAGCTCGTCAGAGATTTCCGACTTGGGTTTCACTGCACCAGGATAAACCGCCATCCAGGTTTTCAAGATCGGATCAGTGTCATCCCAGGCATACAAGTCGACCGTACCATCATAGGCATCGACCACAGCTTTGACAGAGTTGCGAATATAGTTAATTTCTGTCCGTACGGCATAAGGATCCGCATTCGGGTTAGTGAGATTATCCGAGATGGCATCGCGTACATCAACGCGTTGAGAATTCGGATAATTGATCGATGTCGTGTAGGCATCGACGATCCACACGATCCGTCCATCCACGATAGCCGGATAAATATCGGAGTCGGTGGTCAGCCATGGGGCTACGAGTTGGACACGTTGTTGGGGTTGACGATCATAGAGAATTTTTGACTCAGAATTCACTCGATCCGACAGTAGCAGATTAACGGAGGCGAAACGCGTCGCGTATAAAGCCCGATTAAAGAAGCTTCCAATAGGCACACCACCTGTACCACTGTAGGTGTTGTACTGCTCACCAATTTGCTCTCCCCCACCCGGGGTATCAAACTCAATAGCATCTTGGCCATCTTCACGCCCAACAATGACATAGGTATTGGTCATCTCACCGTGATAAATACGGGGCTCCTGGGCAACCAGCGGCCCCACTGAAGGGATATCACGAGCCAGCCATTCCGGTTGCCCATCTCCTTGGCGCTTATTTCCGTACGCAGCCACCAACCCGTACCCATGAGTGTAGACAGTGTGAAGGTTATTCCAGTTTTGTACGCCGGCATCCAAGCCTGCATGGGACATCTCGCGAGCAGCCAAAACCACATCAGTCTGTTTACCATCAATAACATAGCGATCAACATCAAGGACCCCGGCGAAGTTGTAATATCCACGGACCTGCTGAAGTTGTTCGAAGGTGTCCTTCACCATTTCTGGGTCAATGAGTCGAATACCTGGCAGAGCCTCCGCATCGGACTTGAGCTGTCCAGCAGTCGTGGTCGTCACAGCTGAATAGTCAGAGATTAGAACATCTGCTATTCCATAGGCTTCACGAGTGGCTGCGATGTTCATCTCCATGTACGGGCGCTCTTTATCCGGTTCAGTCGGATTGACGGTGAAGGATTGCACAATGGCCGGGTAGATCCCACCAATGACCAGTGAGGACACGACAACCAACACAACCGATACCACTGGTATTCGCCAGCGCTGTGAGGGTGCTGTCGCGAAGAAAAGAAGGGCTGTCAATCCGGCGATCACCGCTAAAACAAGGTTGGCGGTCAGTTGAGCATGATGTGAGGTATAGGTCAAGCCATCGAGGAGGTCATTGTGAGTAACCAGCAGCCCATATCGGTCAAGGAGTTTGGTCAGGGCGTACCCAAGAGCGATCAGCCCAAGCAGGATGCCAATATGGATATGGGCACCACGTGTGGTGGCCCGTCGCCCGCCCACAGGGGCCATGAACGTACCGTGGAGATAATGGACCGACACTGCCGCCAATGTGGAGAGCACGGTGACAACTAGGAAGAAACTGACCAAGGCGCGGTACCAGGGGTATTCAAAAATATAGAACGACACATCCATCCCGAAGTGGGCATCAACGGTTCCAAAGGGAACACGATGTGACCAGGCAAGATAAGTGTCGACATTCCCTAACCATCCCAGTCCTGCGAGAATCCCTAGAATCACAGCAGGCACGATGATGACCGCCATACGCTGGAGGCCCCCCAGCTGAGAGAATGTTGTTTGAATGGCAGTACGCTGGGTCAACAAAGACTTTCCACGCCAGGCAATCCAAATATTGAGGGCAATGGCAATACCCATGATGAATCCAGCAAGGAGGAATAACACCACCTGTGTCACTAGTTGAACAGTGAAGACTTGGTGGTATCCCACTGAGCGAAACCAGAGATGGTCTGTCCAGACCTGAGCAAACACGGTGTACGTATAGATGATGCCGATGAGAATCACCACAGTGGGTATGAGCGCCCGTGAACGGGGAGTTTTGACGGTGGGTGCCACGAAGCCTCCTGGTCGGTCATGTCGTGCCGGTCATTCTATCGCAGGACCAAGACATCAGCAGTACCACCGGATTCAACAGGTCGGAAGAGCAGAGTCAACTCCCCATCTTTGAAGGATGTCGATGGTTTGCGACAGGGTTTCAACGGGCACAATGAGCATCCCTGGCACGGTGATAGTCATGTCGGAACAGTTCTCTTGGGGCATGAGGAATACTGTTGCCCGCCCGTTGTGAGCTGACTGCACATGCTCATTGATCCCTGGAACTCCAGTGATCTCACCATCGGCAGACACTCGACCAACAGCAGCTATCACCATGGAGTGAGTCAGGTCGACCTCAGCCAACCTCATAGTCGTCGTCAAGGCCAGTGGGAGTCCTTGGGCCAGGTCACCCAGGTCGGGATCTTGGTGAAAAACAACCTCAGGGGTATAGATGTATCCAGTGCCCACCGTGACTCCCATGGACGCAACAGTTGAATCGCTGGGAGAGCCGATCAGCTTCGAAATAGTGACAACGATCTCTTCCTCCCCGCGTACGATGGATACCACTGCTTGTCCACCGACTCGTTTATGGGTTCTCAGGTACAAACGTACGTCATGTTCCGTGCTCATCGGAGTGTCGTCAATAGCTCGAATGAGGTCCCCGGGGAAAAGCACCTGGTGGGCTGGTCCATTTGCACGGACAGTAATGATCTTAGGCCACTGTTCAACAATGATTCCTGCTTCATGAGCTCCAGCTGCCATAGCCTGCTCGTTGGAGGTTTCCACTTCTAAACGACGAGCTTCTCCAGAATCCCCCGGTAGCTGTCCAAGAACATGGACCCCATCAGCGGGCATCACCGTTCGATTTCCTTGAAAATAGTGAGTGATCAATCCGACAAGCCCACGTGGTGAGGTGGGAGACGACTGTTCCATCGAGGTCGCGAGGATTCTCCCTGTCAGTGCTTCTGTGTGTTTGTCTTCCCCACCGGGATCTTCAACCTCGACAAGTGGGTGGCCTCGAACTTGCCCTGACATATCTAGTGATTGACCAGGGGACCATATGACGTAAGGAACCGGTACGACGGTCACCATCACGACCATAGCCACCAGCACAAGGGTCGGCGGCAATGCTGATCTCAGTTTTTTCACGGATTCTCCTTGCCTCCACTGTAGCGAATGTTTCCTCCACACGCTGGGAAGAGTGCGGCAGCTTTCCTGTCAGCATCACTTTGCGCGATAATGGACGAAAGGAGGTCACCATGTTTCCCTTTGACCCTCCCGACATGGGCGATGATCCCATGGAGGCTCTCAGCAAGTTCCTGTCCGATATGGGACTGCCTGAAGATGGGGACATCCATGACGCCAATGTGGCCAATGTGAGTGCTGATCTTCTTCGCTCTATGATGAAACGTTTCGTACCATCGCCAGGAGCATCATCGACGAACATCATGTGGGAGACAGTACGACAAATGTCGCGCCAGTACGTCGCCAGCCTCGGCCCTGACCCTGTTGGCAGTTCGCGTGCCTTGCGTCAGATATCGGAGGCTGTTCACCTGGGCGAGTTGTGGATGAGCGAAGCAACTGTCTTTGCCCCAGTAACGCTGACTCCTCTCGCTTGGAGTCGCGCCGATTGGATTGAAGCAACCTTTCCTGCGTGGCAAAAAATGCTTGAACCGGTCATAGAAAAACTGTCCACGGCTATGGCCTCGGCCACGGCTGCAGAAGCTAGCCTCGGATTTGATGATGAGATGGCTTCACTACATTCTGCGCTTCAACCACTGATGTCTTCAGTGATTTCTGCAACTTTCGGAGCTCATGTGGGCGAGGGGCTCGGCAAGGTAGCAACGACTACTATTGCTGGAACAGATGTTGGTCTTCCACTGGTGAGCGACCCGGTGGTGAGCCTACTGCCGACCAATCTCGCTGCTATCTATCAACAAGATGAGCTGGAAGAAGCAGATGTCATCTTATATTGCAGTGTACGGGAGATCGCCCGCCAAAGACTCTTCCACGACGTCGCCTGGATTTCTCCACACATCATTGCACTCGTCCAGCACTATGCCAGAGAAATGACCCTTGACCCGGAGTCTTTAGCTGTCAAGCTGGAAAATGCCTTGCCTGAACAGTTTTCTGCTGAATCTATCGTGGCATTTCGTGCTGACTTTTCTTCACTGCTATTCACCCCAGACACAACCCAAGAACAGCAAGAAATCCTGCAACGCTTGACCACACTTCTCGCTCTTGTCGAAGGGTGGGTGGATGATGTCACCACTCAAGTAGCCAGGCGATGGTTCCCTGGGTGGGAGCCGATTGCTGAATCACTTCGACGCCATCGTGCGACCAGCACTTTGGCAGGTTCTGGGGTGACACCCATGCTTCGACTAAACCCATCAGCTAAAGAGGTACGCCAAGCGTCGAATTTCTGGCAGGCTATCCGCGAAGCCAAGGGAGTTGAAGGCCGAGACGAAATCTGGCGTTATCCGGAGTCAATGCCACAAATGGAGGACTTGAGCGATGCGGAAGGCTTCCTCAATCGCCCAAGTGATGGGGAGGATCCGTGGAACGATGAGCTGAGAAAATTCCTTGATCAGGACCCGGAAATGGGCGATGCTCCCCAGTGAACTCAGTGTTCTCTCGTCCCAGTGTGTAAGAATTCTCCGCCTCGCAGCAAGACTTTAGGCGTATACATGCGATACGGTTGGTCCTGTGATATTGAGGACAACGTCCTCACAACCTAGGAGGATACTGTGTCGGATATCTATGAAGGCGAATTCTATTGCGTGAAGTGCAAAGAAAAGCGTACGGCAACTGGCAATGTTGTTGTCAACGCAAAAGGTACACGCATGGCTAAGGGTAAGTGCCCTGTCTGTGGTACCAACCTGAACCGCATTCTTGGCAAAGCCTAAGACTACAATCCCGTACCATGGCGGACTCCCCACTGGGGGCCGCCATGTTGCGTATTGAGGCTCGGAACTCACCGAAGGTGAATGTTTCCCACGAGTGATCAGTGTTGTCGGGGTGCTGGTGGGGTGTGGATAGCCACCCGACCGACCCCTGAGATCGACCACGCTTGTACCCATGGAATATCCTCGACTTCTTCTCCCACGTATTGCCGTATGGCGCACTCCCACCGAACTCCAGGTCGGTGGTGACCAAAACTCGATTGCCCTGTCGGGAGTGCCGAGAGAACTTCAGAAGGTCATTAGTGCTCTCGATGGGCACCACCGCGTTGATCGACTTCCCGGCAAACATCTTCGTCCCTGGGTTGCTTGGTTGCTATCGACCCTAGAGGAGTCTCATTTGCTCGGGGAAGGGCCTGCCTCACCTCCAGCCCTGGCAGCGACAGTTGTCGGAGATGGTGAACTGGGTCACCATATAGGCAGACTGCTTCGCCAATTGAACGCAACATCTTCCACAACTGGGATCACTATTGTTGCTCCGGCTACCCACCAAGTGGACCGTGTCATGGTTGACGATCTTGTCTCCCGAGCAATCCCGCACCTGCTTGTCCATGTCAACGAAACCCGTGCCTGTGTCGGCCCCTTGGTTATCCCTGGGCTCACCAGTTGTTTAAGATGCTGGGATCTCACCACGAGTGACCAGGATCCCACCTGGCCACTGCGAGTCTTCCAACTCGGGGCACTGCCAACCACTCCAGATCCAGTATTAGTCCAATGGGCGAGTGCTCTTGCCATCAGCCACGTACGCGCCTATAGACAGGGAAACAGCCCAGAATCTGTGAATACGTCTCTCACCATGGACGGCCACGATTCACACCTCAGCTACCAGTGGCATCCTCACCACCGCGAGTGTTCATGTCGCCGCCAGCAGGTGCCAGTCTTTTCAAAGAGTTGAGAGCAACCTCACGAGAGGTAGTCATCCACAGCGGTGGCAAACACGAGGTAAGAAAACCTCCATAGCGAGCAGTACGCAAGCGCGGATCAAGAATGGCGACCACTCCCCTATCGCTTCGATGCCGAATGAGTCTCCCCGCACCTTGGGCAAGCATGAGACCAGCATGAGTGGCAGCCACCTCCATAAATCCGTTGCGACCCTGGCGTGAAGCATGTTCCTGACGGGCCTGTAACAGCGGTTCGTCGGGGCGAGGAAAAGGAATGCGATCGACGATCACCAAAGAACAGGTCTGGCCAGGTGCATCGAGGCCCTGCCACAACGACAGGGTTCCAAATAAACTCAAATGGGGGTCTGCCAAGAATTTCCCAATGAGTTCTGGGAGGTGGCCTTCACCTTGGACAACAACCATATTGTCACTGTGGCCCCGAACATGTTCAGCTGCCCGCTCAGCTGCCCTGATCGATGAAAAAAGTCCCAAGGCATGGCCTTGACTGGCATTGACCAAATCAAGAATCTCATCAAGAACTTCCTGCGCGGTTCCCTCTCGCCCTGGTGGGGGAAGATGGGCTCCCACGTAACAAATCCCCTGTGAGGGATAGTCGAAGGGTGAGCCGACATCGAGAGATGAGTACTGCTGATCGGATTCTTCTTCACCCACCAACCCGAGACCCCGAGTTATAGGGTCAAAGGAATCTCCAAGTTTGAGGGTAGCTGAGGTGAGAATAGATGTCTGGTGGGCCAGGATAGACTCCCGAATCGTGTGGGCAACATCGAGTGGGGCTACCACGAGTTGAGCTCCAAATTGTGGACGTTGCGATACCCACACCACATCATCAGAACCCAGGGCAGTCATTCTTTGGCAGGATTCATAGACAACATTCAGCCCTGCGGTTACCTGTTCACTGCGAGGATCACCGGTGTCCTTCCCCAGTTCAGAGATCGTACGGCGCAAAGCTGCTTGAAGATCCGCTGTGGCGTCGACAACACTGCCGCCGCGTACACGTCCTTCACTGGATTCCTCCACAGCATCCGAGAAGCGCTCGGCTGCTGCACGAAGATCGTCAAAGATAGTGTTCTTGATCATCGTGCCTGCCAGGCGTACAGCACGCTCAACTCGCTGGGGACTGAGTTCCTCCATGCGAGTATTAGTGACTCGCGCGGTCAACTCGTGGGCTTCATCAAGAATCAACACAGTGGGATTGAGTGTCGACCAGCCATGATCTGCTTCAATCGCCACCAGAGCATGGTTGGTGATGACAATCTGCGAGTGGGCAGCCTGATCGCGGGCTTGTTGAACAAAACACTCCCCTACATAAGGACAGACAGGCCCTACACATTCACGCCCCGACAGTGAAATATGCGACCAAGCAAGTCCACTATGGCTGGGGGCATCATCACGGTCAGCAATGAGTGAGAGTGTTGCTTGCTTTTCTGCCCACGCTCGCAAAGCGAGAACCTGGTCGGCTAAGGGCGATGAAGCATCAACCTCCTCGTCGTGGAGTTCAAGATCATCAATGGCGTACTGTTGTTCGTGAGGATCAACTGGTGCATCTCTGATTTTCAGCAAACACGGATAATTCGATCCCCCCTTGAGAACACACCAACTGATCTCGTCAAGATCCTGGCTCGCTGCTGCCGAAACAATAGTGGGTATGTCTTTTGTCGCCAACTGTGTCTGGAGAGCAAGGGTTGCTGTGGCGATGACGACTTGAGCTTCTGGGTATTGATGGGCGTACGCAAAAGCTGGTGCGAGATAACCCAGTGACTTTCCTGTTCCCGTTCCTGCCTGAACAAGCAGATGTGTCCCCGATGATATGGCTTGGTCGATGGCGGTAGCCATCTGCTCTTGGCCTTCGCGGGGCTCGCCCACCATGTGCTCAATTGCTGCACTCAGAAGTCGAGAAGACAAGGAAGCCATCCTCGTAGTGTATCGGTTGCACACCCTCGCTATGATGGCGTGGACGCGCCTAAGAGGTGAACCTGGTAGTCGGCAACGCCACCAGCGAGATGACTGTCCCCATAGGCGACGATGTGAGTCCCTGTTGTCGTGTGATCCACACTCTCTATTCGTGCGTGGCGATGAATCTTGTCCACTACATCACCGCGATCATAGGGAATCATCACCTCAATACGTTGATCTAGTGCAGGTAAGAGTTGTTCAATTCTTTCCCGTAGTGCATCGATGCCTGCACCAGTACGCACGGAAACCTCAACTGCGTCAGGAAACCCACTGGCTAAAACGAGCCGTGTGGGGTGATCAACAAGATCCATCTTGTTCAACACAATCAACTCAGGGATATCTGCAGCATCGACGCTCGCAAGAACTTCACGAACAGCCTCGACCTGCCCACTGGGATCAGAATCGGATCCATCAACAACATGAACCAGCAGATCTGCGCCGAGTGACTCTTCGAGTGTGGAGGCGAATGATTCCACGAGATCGGTGGGAAGACGTCGAATGAAACCCACAGTATCGGTGAGGGTATAGACCCGTCCTGAAGGTGTCGTACTTCGCCTCGTCGTGGGATCGAGTGTGGCAAACAGTGAATTATCGACCAAGACTCCCCCGTCAGTGAGAGTATTGAGCAGAGAAGATTTCCCGGCATTGGTATACCCCACGATGGCCACTGAAGCAATGTTGTTGCGCACTCTGGAGGCTCTGGTTACTTCACGAGCTGCTTTCATGTGTTTGAGCTGGGTCTTAAGTTTTGATATCCGTGATGCAATTCTTCGTCGATCTGTTTCGATCTTGGTTTCCCCTGGACCACGACCACCTATTCCTGCACCACCAGAAGCGCGACCACCGACTTGGCGGGATAACGACTCCCCCCATCCGCGTAGTCGCTGGCGTAAATACGAAAGCTGAGCAAGTTCGACCTGCGCTTTCCCCTCCGTGGACTTAGCATGTTGAGCGAAGATATCCAGGATGAGAGCAGTACGATCAATCACCTTCACCTTGACTCGATCTTCGAGGTTCCTTAACTGAGCAGCAGTCAATTCCCCGTCGCAAATCACGGTATCGGCCCCAACAATGCTGACCAATTCTGCGAGTTCCTCAACTTTTCCTCGCCCCAGAAAGGTCGCAGGATCTGGATGTGCGCGAGTTTGCATGACAGCATCAAGAACAGTGGATCCAGCAGTTTCGGCGAGGAGCCGCAGTTCTGAAAAAGATCGTTGGACTTCCTGGGTGGTCAATGATGAACCTCCCACCCCGACCAGGACAACTCGTTCAAGCCTCAGTGTTCGATATTCAACTTCTGAAATATCTTCAAGGTCAGTTCGAATTCCTTCGATACGTTTCAGCGACAATCGGTCAGCAAGATCAGCTGCACCCGGATCGTAAAAGTCGTCGGCTTCATCAACTTGTGTGGACTGGGATCGATGAGAGTCCTCGATCGATGGATCGCGCCCGGCACTGGTGGATTGGGTGTTAGTCATCGAGGAGTGTCACTTTCCCTTGAGCAATGATGACCGCTGGACCAGTTAATGTGGCTTGGTTTTCATGGAAGTCAACACTGAGTTGACCTCCTGGAACACTCACATGATAAGACGTGATGTCCTGGGGGTTGGGCGGTGGGTTTTCTCGATTCTTAGCATGGCAACAGGCAGCAACCACACCAGAGCCACACGACCACGTTTCCCCGACACCACGTTCATGGACACGCATGCGGAGGTTTCGTTCACTGGTGAAGACTATGAATTCGACATTAACCCCATCAAGGAAATCATCTCCATGAGGTGGACTACTCAGATCCAGGTGTTCTAGCTCTTCAACAGTGTCGAGTTCAACAACACAGTGAGGGTTGCCCACATCAACGTGATGCCCACGATAAGTGACCCCACCCAGTTCGATTGTTGTGGGGGTCTTCGTCCACCGGGGCTCTCCAAGTTCTACCGAGATCTGCCCATCGCGAGTTAAACGGCAGTGGCGCACACCAGCGCGTGTGGCAATATCGATGCCATCTCCATGGGCGAGATCCTGGTCGATCAACCAGCGAGCGAAGACACGAAGCCCATTAGCGCAGATTTCTGCAATCGATCCATCGGCATTGCGGTAGTCCATGAACCACAAATCCGGGTCACCATCCCACTGGGGCATCAGCCCAGCTTTGATGGCTCTCAACACCCCATCTGCCCCGAGACCGATGTGGCGATCACACAGGAATCGAATGTCGTCATCACTGGGGTTGAGCAGTCCTGAACGATCCATAATCAGGACGAAATCATTCTTCGTTCCATGCCCAGTGGTAAAAGACCAAGTACGCATATCTCTGCCTTCCTCACTGGTGAACTCTGATGGGTATCAGACTATCATCAGTCAGTTCACTGACCTAAGGAATCAACGACTGCTAGAAGTTGATCAGCTGGTGTGGAATGCCGGACCCAATGAATTCGAGAATCCCGTTTCCACCAGGCGATTTGTTTGCGTGCAAATTGTCGGGTTTTCATGATCGTTAGCTCCTGGGCCTCGTTTTCTGAAATCTCATGGTCGAGGTACGCCATGATCTGGCGATATCCGATAGCTTTGGATGCTGTGGGTGCCTCTCGTAGCCCCTGGTCGAGAAGCGATCGTACTTCATCAACAAACCCCTGATCCCACATATCCTTGACCCGCGCTTCGATGCGAGCATCCATGAGATCGCGGTCAATATCCAAACCGATGATACGAACATTATCGAGAGCAAAAGTCCACGCAGGTAACGTAGCTTGGAAGTGACCGGTCAACTCGATCGACTCCAAAGCACGAATGATTCTGCGCTGGTTGGCAGGGTTAATGTCTTGGGCTGCCTGAGAATCAAGACCCTGCAAGCGAGAATACATATACTCCACACCATGGGTCGCCATCTCAGCAGTGAGCCGGGCTCGTACCTCGTCGTTGGTGGGAGGAAAATCGACATCGTCAACGATGCCGTGGAGGTAGAGTGCTGAACCTCCCACGACGATCGGGAGAATCTGAGCCTCACGACATACTGCGATAGTACGGCGAGCAAGCTGGCGAAATTCTGCAACCGATGCTGTTTCATGGAGATCCATGATGTCAATCAAATGATGAGTGACCAAGCCACGGAGTTCACGTGTGGGTTTGGCCGTGCCAATGTCCATCCCGCGATAGACGCACATAGAATCTGCGTTAATGATCTCGGCGTCCCGTCCTTGGGTGTGGAGCTCCCTAGCTAGTTCTATAGCCAGGGTTGACTTACCACTGGCAGTCGATCCTGCCAGAACCACGACAGGTAAGTCATTGTGCATGGTTGTATGATACCGTGTATGACCCACACAGATCAGGAAACTTCTGTACGCCAGTACGCAAGCATGTTGGCCCGTACCCACCCAGGTAAAAATGTTGAGCTGCGCATCCCTCCCTGGACTGCGGTCCAACTAGGGGTGGAGTCCACCACACACACGCACAGACGGGGCACCCCAGGAAGTGTTGTCGAGATGGACCCCACCACCTTTCTTCGCCTCATCCATGGTGACCTGACCTGGGGTGAGGCTCTCTCCAGCCACCTGGTGGATGTCTCAGGTGTCCATGCAAACCTCTCCCACATGTTCCCTGCCCCACTATCTGCGTAGAATTGTTGCTTGTGAATCTTGTCGAACCGTACCCGCTCTCACCGAAACGCGACGTCCCTGCTAGTATTTCGCGCCCAGAATACGTGGGGCGCAAAGGACCCAAACCTTACCGCGGAACAGACGTACAACGCCCCGAGACGATCGCCAAGATGCGTGAAGCCGGTCGTATTGCCCACCTAGCCATCAAAGAGGGCGAAAAAGTCATTGCCCCAGGCATCACGACTGACCATATTGACCAAGTCATCCACGAGTACATTCTTGATCATGGCGGATACCCATCAACCCTGGGATATCGTGGGTATCCCAAATCCTGTTGCACCTCGGTGAACGAGGTCATCTGCCATGGAATCCCTGATGCTCGCCCACTCGAAGATGGGGATCTCATCAGTATCGATGTCACTGTGTTCAAAGACGGCGTCCATGGGGACAATTGCATGACCTTTGGGTGTGGAACCCTCGATCAGAAGTCACAAGATCTGATGAATCGTACCCGTGAGGCTATGGAGCGTGGGATCAAGGCTGTGAAGCCTGGGCGAGCAATCAATGTCATTGGGCGGGTGATCGAAGCCTATGCCAATCGTTTTGGGTACGGCGTGGTTCGCGACTACACCGGACATGGAGTGGGTACTGCCTTTCACACTGGTTTGGTGATTTTCCACTATGACGCTCCTGGAGCCACGACTATCATCAAAGAGGGAATGACTTTCACCATCGAGCCAATGTTGACGATGGGTGATTATCGCTCACACGTGTGGGATGACGACTGGACTGTGGTCACCAATGATTATTCGCGCAGCGCCCAGTTCGAACAAACTATTCACGTCACCCACACAGGAGCAGAGATATTGACTGCTCCGTAACCGGGCTCTGCACAAGCACTTCGCCAGAAGTGCGTCCCAGAGCGCCCAGGCACAGGTAGAATAGATCCTTGGATGAGTCGGTCGGGCGATCGCGGAGAAATCCGAGGAAAGTCCGGACTCCACAGAGCACGGTGGTGGGTAACACCCACCTGGGAAAACCCACGGGCTAGTGCCACAGAAAATAGACCGCCCTGCACGCAGGGTAAGGGTGAAACGGTGGTGTAAGAGACCACCAGCATCTCATGTGAGTGAGATGGCTTGGTAAACCCCACCGGGAGCAAGACCAAGAAGATCAATTGATCGCGTCGATATGAGTTGCTCGCTTCGTCGACGGGTAGGTCGCACGGGTAGTTGTACCCGAAGGTGTGTGGTAACACATGCCGCAGATAGATGGTCGCCCCTCGCTCGGCGAGGACAGAATCCGGCTTATAGACCGACTCATCCGTCTTTCTTGCGTACCACTGATGCACCCACGAGGGCACTCATGGTTCAGGGTGTCCGAGCAAGAAGGCGATCACATTCGGCACATCGAATGACCTGCTCTGGGTCAGCTGCAATATAGCTGTTATAGTCGGCAACTGTTGCCTCCAGCCCGCACCCGGAACAACGTCGGCCTTGGAGCCTCGCTATTCCCACTCCATTGGCTCGCGCAGCGACTTTTTCGTAAAGACCCAACAACTCTGGGGAAATGAGTGAAGTAGTCTCACGACGTTGCCCGGTGAGGTCTCTCGCTTGCGCAGCCAACTGGGAAACCTCCTGGTCACGCGCCTCGACCAACCCATGAAGATCGACCTCTATCTGCTCAGTTTCTGCCTTCAATTCCTCCACCTGCTGACCTGCTTGCTCAGCGGTTTCCATCGCCAGAAGTTCAACATCTTCAAGGTCCGAGATCCTCGACTTCAAGTGGGCGACTTCCTCAATAGCGCTCTGCAAGGCCTTCGGGTCCATCTCTGCGGCTTCCACCTTGGCAACATACCGAGCCAGCCGTTCGCGTACGGGGACAACATCCGCTTCGGCACGCTCGGAGGCCACTGTCGCATCCGAGTAGTTCGTTGTTGCAGCGGTCAGATCATCAGCGATATGACTGCGACGTTCGACCAAGTCAGCAATCTCTTGGTGGATAGGAAGTGTGGATGCACTCAGTTTGATCTTCGCAATCGATGTATCCAAGTCCTGTATCTCCAGGAGTTTCTCAATGTCGTGCAGGGAAGCCTTCATGGGATAACCCTAGCGTGTTTGCACGTCCCTCCCGGCTAGACTGTAGACATGAAGAAACCGCGACCACAGACACCCTCTAATCGGCTTGGTTCGTACTCGGATTCTTTCAAGGATTTCATCACCCGAGGGTGGGCACCGTATCCGAGCGATCCACGTCCACCTCTGGTGGCCCATGAACATGCGCGCAGGCGGTGTCAGGAACTCAGCGCCCAGTTCCCCCATGATCGTCTCATCATCCCAGCAGGAGGATACAAGGTACGCTCTAATGACTGCGATTATCGCTACCGCGCACATTCTGGGTTTGCCTATCTCAGTGGTTTGGGTAACGAAACTGAACCCGATTCTGTGCTCGTGATCGAAGACGGCACCCCCACCTTGTTTTTCCATGGGAGGGTCGAGCGCAGTGACCCAGAATTCTATTCCAGTTCCCAGTACGGTGAGATGTGGGTAGGGTCTCGACCCAGTATCGAAGACATGGTTTCGTACACCCAGATGGTGGTCAAAGACTCCTCGCAGCTCTCGCCAGCCATTGCTTCCCCCCTCCAACACAGCGATGGACAACGACGGATCTTGCCTGGGGTTGACTCTCGCCTAGATGCTCTCGTGGGGGCCATGGCTAGTCATTGTCGTGAAGCAGATCGAGAACTTAACCAGTACTTGAGTGAAATGCGCCTGATCAAGGATGCCTACGAGGTGGGCGAAATGGAGAAAGCGTGCGCAGCGACATTAGTGGGCTTCGAAGCCGTTATTGCTGAACTCCCCAAGGCGGTTGCTCACGGGCGTGGGGAACGCTGGGTGGAGGGAGTTTTTGGTCTCCATGCCCGCCATCTGGGCAACGCAGTGGGATATGACACGATCGTAGCCAGTGGTGATCACGCCAACACCTTGCACTGGATCAACAATGATGGGGATCTCCATGACGGGGACCTTCTGCTGATGGATGCCGGTGTGGAGGTCAATTCACTGTATACCGCAGATGTTACTCGTACCCTGCCCGTCTCGGGAGTATTTTCTCCGGCACAACGCCAGGTATACAACGCTGTTTTAGAAGCCCAGCAAGCAGGAATGGATGCAGCGCGCCCTGGAGCAAAGTTCCTCGATGTCCACCGCGCAGCAGTACGTGTCCTTGCTGAATATCTCCACGACTGGGGGATACTCGATGTTAGTGTCGAGGAAACCTTGAAGAAAAGTGGCGGCGAATACAAGCGGTGGATGGTCCATGGAACCTCCCATCACCTCGGTATTGATGTCCATGATTGTGCCCAGGCGCGTCGGAAACTCTATCGGGGAGGAAAACTCCGTGAAGGAATGATCATCACTGTTGAACCAGGGCTCTATTTCAAGTCCACTGATCTCATGGTCCCTGAGGAACTGCGTGGTATCGGAGTGCGGATCGAAGATGACATCCTCATCACCAAGGATGGATACCGCAATCTTAGTGAAGCATTTCCGAGAAACCCCGGCGATGTCGAGGCTTGGATTGACCGCATTCAACACCCCAGTAGGAATAACTCAGCATAGATCTGTCATCGAGTAGGTGAACTTGGTTTCTTCGGTGAGACACACTTCACTGGGTTCTTTCGACTTTGGCGAGCAGAGCTGCAGCTAGTTTCACTCCCGCTTCGTCGACCATCTCGTGATCAACTTCGATAGCTCCAGTTAACCCACCCGCTGAAGAGACGGCTTGGTCATAGGCTTCCATGATGCGTCTTGCGCGGGTGACCAATTCGTCACTGGGGGAAAAGATACGATTGCCTTCCTCGATTTGGTCAGGATGCACCACCCATTTTCCGTCATAACCTAAAGCGGCAGATTTGCGTGCGGAAGAAATGAAACCATCCATGTCACGAATCCCCACAAAGGGTCCATCAATGGCTTGCAACCCATAGGCTCTGGCTGCCACAAGGATAGTCATGAGTGCGTAGTGGAACACATCACCGTCATAGCCGTCTACCTGGGACCCCACTGACAGCCCTCCCATTCCCATAGAAGCCATGAAATCTCCTGGTCCAAAAACCAGGGAGACGAGTCGATCGGAACTGGCAGCAATCTCGCGTACTGCTAGCAAACCTTTCGCTTCCTCAATTTGAGCTTCAATGCCAATAGACCCTTGTTTCCACTGGTTGTCTTTCTCAAAGCGGGACAACACTGAGTCGGTTTCACGTATATGCTCGGGGCTTGTCACCTTCGGCAGTACGATCGCATCGATTCGATCCCCTGTATGCGCGACCACTTCATCAAGGTCGTCTCTTGCCCAGGGACTAGCCAGGTCATTGATCCTCACCGTGACACAGGGTGCCTTCCACCCTTGGGGGTCGAGCAAGGCAGTTGTGATGGTTGATCGAGCCTCCACCTTGGATCCTGGGGCCACCGCATCCTCCAAATCGAGGAAGATAGCATCGGCGTTCAGGGATCGCGATTTTTCAATGAAACGCTGCGAGGAACCAGGGACAGCCAGAATTGTTCGCCTTGACAAGGAGGTATGCATGAAACCACCTTAACCGGTTTGCCACCACGACGGTACCTGAGTTGAAAAACTGAGGTCAATCCTTCTTGATGACAGTTGACCAAATTCAACTGATCACTACACGGAGGTGACGAAAAGCATTAAGGTGGTCCCTAGCTAACTTACCCAGGATAGGTGAACCATGAATTGCACACAATGTGACCAACCATTAGTTGAAGGGGCTGAGTTTTGTGGACGCTGTGGTGCTACCAGCACTCCACCTGCCACAGTGGATGAATCCACGGCGAGTGGTGAAACAGCTACTGAGCCGACTGTCCTCAAACCTTTCAGTTCTGCAAGCGAGAATTCACCAGCTTCCGATCCTCCGTCCGAGAATCAGGCTTCCGTGGGGACGACCACCACCATGCCTTCCTTTTCTTCAGCAACGACACCTGCTCCTCCACCAGCTCCGGTCATGGCAGCTCCACCTGCTCCACTCCCAGGTGCTGGGCCCATGGTGATGGCTCCAGCCCCGATGGGAACGGGAGGGGGCGTTCGGGTCGCGAGTGTTATCTTCATGTGTGTCCTTGGGTTGGGTGTGGTTGGCATGATCCTTGGGATTGGTCTGACGGCCACGACGGATGAATTTCTATGGTTGCTCTTGGGTACACCACTGTTCCTTGTTCCTGTCCTACTGATTCTCATGGGTTTCCTCGGAATGCCAGCCCTCAAGCAGCTAAAAACCTCGGGGGTAGTCTCAACTCCAGGAATCATGGCGATTGGGGACGTGCTCATGGGATTCTCTCTTCTCAGCATCTTCCTCACCTTTGGGATCGGGATCCCGGTATCCATGAACAGTTACTATGGATTCGGATTAGGTTACGGAAACACCATAGGTATCTTCGGGTTCATCGTTCCACTGGTGCTCATGCTCACTGCTACGGGGTTCTATATCGCAGGAGCAGTGCTGGCTAGCCGATCCAAGGTATCCCAGGGCCTCTATACCGGCTCAGTGATCGTCTGGGGTATCTGCCTGTTGCTCAACATCGTGGGCTGGATTCTGCTTATCGTCGCCGTAGACAACTTCTTTAGCTATGGCTACTACGGTTATGGCCCTGATGAAGGTCTCTTGATTGCTATTATCATTATGGCGCTGGTGATGCTCGTTCTGCTCATCACGTACCTCTTCATGAGAGCATTCTATTGGATCGGTGCCTCGCGAAGGCTGTCATCCGGGGCCTACGTGCCACCCATGGCCCAAGCGAATTATCCCGGTATGGGAGGTTATGTTCCCCTCGCCCAGCCTTATGGGCCAGTGATGCAACAGTACCCACCCCAGTCCCCCTACCAGCAGGTTCCCCCTGGTTATCCGATGTAACATCACACCACACAGTGGCGCTACAATACTGCGGTGACTACACCCCAGCCCGACCTTGATCAGATCCGTACAGCCCTGTCCACAGTCCTCGATCCTGAGTTGGGGAAATCCATCACCGAACTGTCGATGGTTGACTCTATTGACATCCACGATGAAGGGCTGGTGAAGGTCACCCTACTGCTGACGACTCCCACATGCCCGCTGAAGAGCTGGTTCGACCATGAGATCACCGAAGCAGTGATGGGGGTCGAAGGGGTGGAGAGTGTCGAAGTAATCATGGGTGACATGAATGAGACCCAGCGTGAACAACTGCGCAGCAGCCTCTATCGAAGTCCACACGAAAACCCTTTCAACCGCGGAGATAATCCCACCCGCGTGATTGGTGTTGCTTCCGGAAAAGGAGGGGTCGGGAAATCCTCTCTCAGTGTTAACCTCGCTGTGACCCTAGCCCAGCAAGGCTACAGTGTGGGTCTCATCGATGCTGACATCTATGGTCATTCGGTCGCTGATCTCCTCGGTATTCCTGAGGATGCCACGTTGACCACCATTGAAGAGATCGACACGGTTCTTCCCCTGCAAGCCCATGGGATCAAAGTCATGAGCATCGCTCGGATGAAACCTAGTCGTGATCAGGTGATTGCCTGGAGGGGCCCCATTGTTGAAAAGGCGCTCAGTCAATTCTTCACTGATATTCAATGGGGTAACCCTGACTTTCTCGTGGTCGACCTCCCACCTGGCACTGGGGACATCGCCATAGGTTTTGGCCAGAGACTGCCTAACGCAGAGGTCATCGTAGTCACGACTCCGCAAGTTGCTGCGACAGATATCGCACAGCGGGCTGGGTCGATGGCAGCCACCCTCAAACAGAAGGTCATCGGTGTGGTCGAGAATATGAGCCACCTGGAGACACAATGCCCTCACTGCCAGGAAACTTGTCGCATCGAGGTCTTTGGCCAGGGTGGTGGAACCACCGTGTCTGAGAATCTGACTCAGCAACTGGGGTACGAGGTTCCACTCTTGGCGCAGATTCCATTCGATATCAGCTTCCGCGAGGAAGCAGATCAAGGAATCCCCGGCGTCGTTAGCTCGCCTGCGACACCAACTGCTTCAGCAATCAGCTCCTTAGCTGAAAAAATTGCATCACAGCCTCGGAACCCCATCATGAACCACCTGTCCAGGGCACCATCCAAGGCTTGAACGCTGAGTTTCCCCGGCCCCGCAACCACCTAAGCTAATCTACGCAGTCATAAAGGAGAAACAATGACAACCAGTTATGTCCAGCGAGTCTACCAAGACGTTGCAGCAAGGAACCCGGACGAAGGAGAATTCCTCCAAGCAGTCAAGGAAGTACTCACCAGCATTGAACCCGCACTGGAAGACAATCCGCAATTCGAACGCCATGCCATTCTTGAGCGTATGGTTGAACCAGATCGTATGATCAAGTTCCGTATTGCCTGGGTGGATGATCAGGGCACAACCCAAGTCAATCGCGGATACCGTGTTGAATTCAATAATGCCATCGGCCCCTACAAGGGTGGATTGCGTTTCCACTCCTCAGTCACTGCGTCCATCTTGAAGTTCCTTGGCTTTGAACAGACTTTTAAGAATGCTCTGACCGGTTTGTGGATGGGTGGGGGAAAAGGAGGCTCCGACTTCGATACCCATGGCAAATCCGAGGGTGAGGTCATGAGATTCTGCCAAGCGTTCATGACAGAGCTCTATCGTCACATTGGCCCCAATACCGATATACCAGCTGGTGACATCGGAGTTGGTGGGCGCGAGGTCGGTTATATGTACGGCCAGTACAAGCGCATCATGAACGAATTCACTGGCGTACTCACGGGCAAAGGTTTGGCTTTCGGTGGCTCCCTTGGCCGTACGGAAGCCACCGGTTATGGCTTGTTGTATTACACCGATGAGGTGTTGAAGACTGTGATGAACGACTCTCTTGAAGGCAAGAAAGTCACCATTTCTGGTTCAGGAAACGTATCGATCTATGCTGCAGAGAAAACCCTCGAACTTGGTGGTCGAGTCCATGTGATGAGTGATTCCTCAGGATATATATATGACCCAGAGGGTATTGATCTGGACCTGATCAAAGAGATTAAGTTGGCACGCCGTGAGCGAATCTCTGCCTATACCGATACCCGCAAGAAGGCAGAATTTTCAGCTAACAAGAAGGTCTGGGAACGCCCCTGCGATATTGCACTTCCTTGTGCAACCCAAAACGAACTCGACGAAGCAGATGCCAAGCAGCTCATTGCAGGCGGTGTGAAACTCGTTGCTGAAGGTGCCAATATGCCCTCAACTCCGCAGGCTATTGAAGCCTTCCGTACCCAGGGTGTCATCTTTGCCCCAGGTAAGGCCTCAAATGCTGGTGGAGTGGCTGTCTCGGGCCTCGAGATGACCCAGGATTCGATGCGGCTAGCGTGGACTTTTGAAGAAACAGATGCTCGACTCCAAGGGATCATGAAACAAATCGTTGCTGATTCCCTAGCCGCCTCAAACACCTATGGACTCGGCCATGATCTTCTCATGGGTGCCAATCTGGCTGGATTCGTCAAAGTGGCCCATGCCATGGTTGATCAAGGAGTATTCTGACCGGTTAGGTGATAACCCGGTAGGCGTAATAAGCAAAGGCCGTGATTCCGGCTGCAACAATCACGAACGCGAGAATCCACAACACTCGAGTGAGTTTCTTGCGCCTAGTGGTGACAATAGTCCCCGGCCCCCACTCGCCTAAAGAAGGCTGGACGCGCAACGGTGTGGCAGGGTGAAGATCAAGATCCGACAATAGAGGCACAACCACAGTCTACTGCGATTACCCTTCCCTGGCGGGCATGCCGAATTCCAGTAGGTGCTCGAAGTTGGAGGAATCAACAATCGCAATCCCCAAGCTCTGGGCTTTTTCTCGTTTCGCTCCGGCCCGGTCACCAACCACGACAACATCTGTATTCTTCGACACAGATCCGCTCGGTGTTCCCCCTCGTGCTAGCACTGCTTCCTGGGCACTATCGCGGGTATATCCAGGGACCGAGCCGGTGACAACGACCCTCAACCCTTCCAGGGTTTGTTCCAGTGCCACCGCTGGCGTACTATCGCTGGCAGCCATAGCCCCAGCTTGTTTCCACCGTCGAATAATGCCCTGATTTCGCTTGATGGAGAACCACGTAGTGATGGATTCTGCTAAGGCTGGACCCACCCCGTCAATCTCACTGAGCTGATCAAAACTCGCCCTTTGCAAAGCATCGATGTTCTCAAAGCGGGTAGCGATCAGCGGTGCAACACCCTTTCCGAGGTGACGAATCGATAGCGCCACGAGAAAACGGGTAAAAGGTTTAGTTTTTGCTTGCCCCAATTGTTCTAAGAGCTTCTCTCCATTCTTGGTCAGTTGTGGGCCAGTGGGGTCCACATCCTTTCGACGGAAAAAAGGACTCTTCACGAGTAAGTGTTCACTGAGATCGAAAATATCTGACTCATCGGTGACCATGCCAGCATCGATGATGGCATCGACAGCTTTCTCCCCCAAACCCTCAATGTCAAGTGCTGAACGAGACCCCAAGTGAATGAGTCTCTCGCGTAATTGTGCAGGGCAAGAACCCTGATTCGGGCACCGAAGATCGGCGTCGCCATCCTTTTCCCTCGTCAGAACAGTGTGGCATGCCGGACATATACTTGGCATGTGGAACACTCGCTCTTTACCGCTGCGGAGATGGATCACAGGCCCCAATATCTCAGGAATCACATCCCCTGCTTTACGCAGGATCACAGTGTCACCAATGAGGACCTGCTTTCGTGCCACTTCGCCACCATTGTGCAAGGTCGCCATTTCAACCATAGACCCCGCCACCTTGACCGGCTCCATGACACCGTACGGGGTGATACGCCCTGTGCGCCCCACACCTACCCGGATGTCAAGGAGCTTCGTTGTCACTTCAACTGGGGGAAACTTGTAGGCTATCGCCCACCGGGGGGCTCGCGAGGTCGCCCCCATCTGAGCCTGCAACTCAAGAGAATTGACTTTGATGACCGCACCATCAATTTCTTGAGGTAACCCATGGCGTTTGGTGCCAAGAGCCTCAATATATTCCCAGATTCCATCAAAAGAATCGACGCGTCGTACCTCCTTGGAGACAGGTAACCCCCAACCCTGGGCAATCTCATATCCTTGCTCGAGGGTGGACAATCCAAGATCCTGGGCACCCAAACCATGGCAGAAGAAACTGAGCGGGCGTTGAGCAGTCACTGTTGGGTCTTTCAACCTTAAAGACCCCGCAGCAGCATTACGAGGATTCGCAAAAGGCTTCTTTCCTTGATCTTGGAGAAGCTCATTGAGTTCATCAAAATCATCGAGTCGAAGGAATACTTCGCCACGAACCTCCACCAAGGGCGGAACAGAACCAGTCAGTCGCGCGGGAATCGCCCCAATGGTATGCACATTGGCTGTCACATCCTCCCCCACTCGGCCATCACCACGTGTAGCAGCCTGAACAAGGACGCCGTCGCGGTAGATCACATTGACAGCCAAACCATCAAGTTTCATCTCACACAAAAACCCTGACCAGGACAAGTCCTCCCCCGTGGCAAGAGAGTTGAACCGGTCATACCACCGCAGAACCTCCGTCTGACTAAACGCATTGTCGAGACTGAGCATGATCGAAGGATGGGTCACTGGTTCAAAACTCGTCGCAGGTGGTGAACCGACCTTCATGGTCGGTGACCCAGGTGCGGCTAGGTCGGGATGTTCGCGCTCAATATCTTCCAATTCGCGCACCAGAAGATCGAAATCAACATCAGGAATGCTAGGAGCATCAAACTCGTAATATTCCCTGCGGTATTTCTCTACCGCGTCACACAGCTCCTGATGGCGAAGGGCCACGTTCTTTGGTGTGCTCACGAAACCATTCAACCAGTTCTCAGGAAGAAAATGAACACACCAGGCGAGAGTCAATCCTCACCAGTGAGTGTTGCCCACGATAGTGTTGACGTCATGTGCTCTTTTCGAGGTACGCGATGACGCGCCCGACCTTTCTAGCTCCAGTAGATTCTGCTCACCTCGGAGCAACTGTTGATGACCGAGGAACTCGGTTCTCTTTATGGGCACCCAGGTCCCCTCGGGTGGAGCTCGCCCTCATCGGGTCCGATCGAGAACAGACCAACTATGACATGCTGCCCGGAGCTGATGGCGTATGGAGTATCCATGTTCCAGACATCACTGCTGGGCAAATGTACGGTTTTCGCGTCCACGGCGAATGGGCACCCCGCCAAGGTCAGCGATTCAACCCAGCACGTCTGCTTCTCGACCCCTATGCGCGCGCCATCACCGGTGGTGTGGATTATCTCGGGCCCATCCATGACCACACCTCTGAATCCGACTATCTTCCTGACCCGACTGATTCCTCCCAAGCCGTACCACTCTCGGTGGTGGTCACCCCCACTGACCCACCAGAACCGCTGGAACGTATCATCAAAACCAACGAGCGTGTCATTCTCGAAACACACGTGAAGGGATACACTCTGCGCCATCCGCTAGTCCCTGAACATCTTCGTGGAACCTTTGCTGGTTTGGCCTATCCAGCCATCATCGAGCACCTCACCTCCCTCGGGATCACCACGGTTGAACTGCTTCCCGTCCACCACTTTGTTTCTGAACCTTTCGTCATTCGTGCAGGACTTTCGAACTATTGGGGATACAACACGATGGGTTTCTTTGCTCCCCACGCAGCGTACGCCTCTATCGGAACCATGGGTGAACAGGTTGAAGAATTCAAAGACATGGTCACCCACTTGCACCGCGCAGGAATCGAAGTCATTCTTGATGTGGTGTACAACCACACCGGTGAGGGCAACCATGAAGGCCCCACACTCTCTTTTCGTGGCATCGATCACGCAGGCTATTACAGGCTCAGCGAGAATATGTACGACGACTATGACGTCACCGGTTGTGGAAACTCTGTCGACACCTCTCAAGCTGGGGTCTTGGATATGGTTCTTGATTCCTTGCGCTATTGGACCAGGGATATGGGCGTTGATGGTTTCCGTTTCGATTTAGCCACGACATTGATTCGTGACGAACTCCACCATGTTGATCACCAACACCAATTCAAGCAGGCTCTAGCAGCAGAGAAAACCTTTGAATCTTCGATCATGATAGCCGAACCTTGGGATATTGGTCCCTATGGCTACCAGGTGGGTGCTTGGGGTGATGGATGGATGGAATGGAACGGGCGTTACCGTGACCATATTCGCGATTTTTGGCGTGGTGCCACTCCGGGTGTACAAGAACTCGCCACCCGGCTGTGTGGATCCCCCGACCTCTTCGAATACTCCAATCGACAGGTGAGCGATTCGGTGAACTTCATTACTGCCCATGATGGTTTCACCCTGCGCGATTTGGTTACCTACAACCATAAACATAACGAAGCTAACAACGAAAACAACCGTGATGGGACAGATGACAATCGTTCCTGGAATTGCGGAGTTGAAGGGGAAACAGACGATGAATCCATTATTGGGTTGCGTCAGCGCCAAGTGAGGAACTTCCTCATGACCCTGATTTTCTCCTATGGCACTCCCATGATCACTGCCGGGGATGAGTTCGGTCGCACCCAGCAGGGTAATAACAATGCTTACTGCCAGGATTCCCCTATTTCATGGGCGTCCTGGGCTGATGAAGACTGTTGGAATGACATCACAGATTTCCTCACCCAATTGATCCAGATCCGCTCCCAGCATCCCTGTCTTGCCCCGACGAGTTTTGTTCATCGTGAGGATGTCTGCGACGCTAACGGTAGCTCCCTCCAACGTCCCCATTTGGCCTGGCTCAATGGTGGAAGTGGAGAAATGGGGGAAGCCGACTGGCATGACATGGGCCGTAGATTGCTAGGGATGTATTCCTCAACCTGTAGTGAGGCTTTCATCCTCTGGGTGCATTCAGGGCATGGACCAGTGGAGTTGACGTTACCGGATGGATCATGGGGTACGTCGTACACCATTGTCATCCATTCTGCGCATGAGGGGGAACTGCCATCCTCAACGGAAGTGCTGAAGGCTGGCTCTACACTGATGCTGCCTGCGCACTGCGCTGTACTGATGGAAGCCGAGGTATCCCTCACAGCGAGACAGTCCGAGCCCCACTAGGGCTTTGGCACTAGATTGTGTCCATGAGTACGCCGACTGACTTGCGTACGTCGGTTTTCCCCACCACCGACGCTTTCGGTAGTGAGTTCCCTGGGCCAATGAAGCCAACCGCACCCCCTCTTCAACGAGGAATTGGCCGCATCTGCGTCACCAAAGCCGAACCAGTGATTGAAGGCGGAGCCTACAGCGCCAAAGCAGTTGTTGGCGAGTCTTTTCCCGTGACTGCCAGGGTCTTTCGTGAAGGTCATGACGCCCTCGGTGCAAGCGTTATCTTAACCTCCCCGACAGGTCAAGAAACCTCGTACCCCATGGTCCAATTGTGGCCTGAAGGCCTCGACATCTATGAAGCCTGGGTGACACCCAACTCCCCTGGGTTGTGGAGTTTTCGTATAGAAGCCTGGTCCCATCCGTGGAATACATGGCTCCACAATGCCCGCATCAAGCTGGGTGAACACATCGACGAGGAGCTGCTGTGGGGTGAGGCTCGCCAACTCATCGAAACCAGTGCCAAAGAAACCTGGGGTATTGACCGATCTGCGTCGCTTGCATGGAAAAAACTGCTCGCGACCAGCTTTGAGACTTTTTCCAGCACTTCTCCCACCGATCTCAAAGCCATGATCACTGATCCCACATTTCTTGACCGGATTCACAGGTATCCTGTGAGAGAACTTGTCACACCAACGGCAGACTTCCCGCTGTGGGTCGATAGACGCCAGGCACTGTTTTCTTCCTGGTACGAGATGTTTCCCCGCTCTCACGGTGCGCGCCAAGACAAGTCTGGCACGTGGACTTCAGGGAATTTTGTCCATGCGACTCGGCGCTTGAAAGAGATCGCTGCCCTCGGATTCGATGTCATCTACCTTCCCCCCATCCATCCGATTGGTTCTGCTTTCCGTAAAGGACGCAATAATTCCCTCACTGTGGAAAAGTCAGACCCTGGTTCTCCATGGGCTATCGGAAGCAAGGATGGTGGCCATGATGCTATCCATCCGGACTTGGGCACCTTCGATGATTTTTCTCACTTCGTTGGCGAAGCGAAAAAGCTTGGAATGGAGGTTGCTCTCGATTTCGCTCTCCAAGCTTCCCCCGATCACCCCTGGGTGAAGGACCACCCCTTGTGGTTTACTACCCGGGTCGACGGAACGATCGCCTATGCAGAAAACCCACCGAAGAAATATCAGGACATTTACCCCATCAATTTCGACCAGGATCCCCCAGGAATCTATGCTGAATGCCTTCGCTTAATCGAATTTTGGGTCGACAAGGGAGTCACGATCTTCCGAGTCGACAATCCTCACACCAAACCCTTAGAGTTCTGGGCATGGTTGATGGCCCAGATGCGTGAGCGCCATCCAGAGGTCCTCTTTCTTGCTGAAGCCTTCACACGCCCCGAGATGATGCACGCCTTGGGCAAGGTTGGTTTCCACCAGTCGTACACCTATTTCACTTGGCGCACTGAAAAGTGGGAATTGGAGGAGTATCTCAACCAACTCGCTGGTGAGATGGCTCCGTTTTATCGTCCGAATTTCTTCGTCAATACCCCCGACATCAACCCGTATTATCTCCAGGATGGCAACCCAGCAGCCTTCGCAATCCGCGCCATCCTTGCAGCCACGATGAGCCCCACTTGGGGAATCTATTCCGGGTTTGAACTCTGTGAACATGAGGCGATCGAAGGACGCGAGGAATACTTGAATTCTGAGAAGTACGAGTATCGCCCCCGGGATTTCACCAAGAAACCGAATCTGAACGAACTCATCACCAAACTCAACCACCTTCGCCGCACCCATGAAGCACTCCAGTGCCTGCGAACTATTCGGTTCCATGACACAGGTAATGACCAGATCATTGCCTATTCCAAAACCTCTGGTGATGATCGGATACTCGTGGTGGTATCCCTCAATCCCAGCGAAGCCCAGGAAGGGTACCTCCGCCTCAACTATGATCACCTTGGATTGGATCCCCTACTGGCCATCACAGCTCACGACCTCTTGACAGATCAAGAATGGTCGTGGGCACACGACGCGTATATTAATCTTTACCCAGCTCAACCTGCTCACATCCTTGTGCTTCAACAAGCCAGTGAGTCTAAGAAAAAGAAATGAGGAGTCATGGCCACCTATGATCTCGCAGGCGAACTCCGCGGAACTGACCTCGAGGGGCTTTCTCGAGGCTCTGACACCGAATTGTGGCGCCGCTTGGGTGCCCACGTGACAACAGTGATGGATAGCGATACCGGCACGCGGATCCCAGGTGTTCGCTTCTCGGTGTGGGCTCCCAATGCTCAGCAGGTGCTCCTCAGTGGTGATTTCAACTTCTGGGGTGGCGATGAGATGGTGAAGCTGCCCGGCACTGGAGTGTGGTCAAGATTTATTGAGACTATTTCCTCAGGTGCGCGATACAAGTTCAAGATCCTCGGCGAGGATGGAGTGTGGCGCGAAAAATCAGACCCCATGGCGCAATACGCTGAAACTGATGGCAACACAGCCGCTATTGTTTTTGATTCCCAGTATCAGTGGGGTGATGATGAGTGGATGAATCGTCGCGAGACCTGGAAACCTTGGGAATCACCGGTGTCGATTTACGAGATCCATGTCGGGGCCTGGCGCCAGGGGAAGACCTACCGTGAACTTGCTGAAGAACTCGTGGACTATGTCACCTGGCAGGGGTACACCCATGTTGAATTCATGCCTCTGAGTGAACACCCTTTCCTCGGGTCCTGGGGATACCAAACCAGTGGGTATTTTGCCCCCACGTCTCGTTATGGAAACCCCGATGATCTGCGCTATCTGATCGACAAACTTCACCAAAATGGCATTGGCGTCATCATGGACTGGGTTCCTGGTCACTTTGCCACCGATGACTGGGCTCTGGTGAATTTTGATGGTACAGCCTTGTACGAGCATTCTGATCCTCGTCAGGGGTACCACCCCGATTGGGGAACCTATATTTTCAATTTCGGACGTAACGAAGTGAAATCCTTCCTGGTGTCGAATGCACTCTACTGGCTCCAACAGTTCCACATCGATGGGCTGCGCGTTGATGCCGTAGCTTCGATGCTGTACTTGGACTACTCCCGTGAAGAAGGACAGTGGGTTCCCAACCAGTACGGTGGTCGCGAAAACCTGGAGGCCATCGATTTCTTGAAGTACGTCAACCACCACCTCTACCGTCGCGTTCCAGGCATCATGATGATCGCGGAGGAATCAACCTCCTTCGCAGGGGTAACGAAACCTGTCGATAACGATGGGCTTGGTTTTGGGTTCAAGTGGAATATGGGATGGATGAATGATTCCTTGCGCTATCTTGAATTGGATCCGATCTACCGCCAGTGGCACCATGACGACATTACTTTCTCGTGCGTCTATAACTACTCAGAGAATTTCATTTTGCCCATCAGCCACGATGAGGTCGTCCATGGCAAGGGTGCCATGATTGAAAAAGTTCCCCAAGACGATTGGCGCAAGTTCGCTACCGTTAAGGCTTTCTATTCCTACCAATGGGCTTGGCCAGGAAAACAGTTGATTTTCATGGGTCAAGAATTTGCTCAGCGTACAGAATTTTCTGAGTCGGCTTCCCTGGAATGGTGGGTCAGTGAACTGTGGGGCCATCACGGGGTCCAACACCTGATCCGCGACATGAATGAGATCTATCGCTCATCGCGAGCATTGTGGCTCAAAGACCACGATCCTTCAGGTTTCCAATGGATTGTCTCAGATGACTCAGCTGCTAATGTCTTTGCTTGGTTACGAAGCGATGGCTCACAGTCCTTGGTGGCTTGCATCACCAATTTCTCTGCGACTCCCCATGAGCGCTATCGCATCGGACTCCCCCACGGAGGAAAGTGGAAGGAAGTTCTCAACACTAACGCTGAGACCTATGACGGAACCGGTGACTACCTGAACGATAATATTCACGTCATTCACCAGGAACATCGCGGATTCGAGTACCATGCCGACATTGCCATTCCAGCTTTGGCCAGTGTGTGGTTAGTCCTTGAACCAGATGAGCAAGGCGAGGTTGTGACAACCTCTCAAGGCAGGGCAACCGGTTTCAGGTCAACAGTTCCACCAGTGCAGTACGCCGGTGGTTATGTGGGCGACAATCCTCCAGCTGGGTATGACATCAAAGGGAATGAGGACTCGATGAAATACCACACCCCAGAATCGCGGTGGTACAACATCACTGTTGCTGAGGTCTGGTTTAACACTGAAGAAGCAGCCCGAGCAGCTGGATTCATCAATGTCATGGACGACAAAAGCTAAGGTGTTGGTCGCACCCTGGGTTAGAACAATGCAGTGGCTAGGTTGCGCCTGGCGGAGAGAACCACCTTGTCCGAAGGATCCTGGGTGTCGAAGAGCTCTAACAGTCGTACACGCAAGAGGTCACGGGTTTCTGCGGAGGTCTCAGCAATAGCGGCAATCAGCAAGGAGAATCCCTGCTCCGCATCCCCCATTGCCACGGCGATATCAGCTGCAGCTAGGACTGCATCACGAGAAGGATTGTCACCATCGACGTCTGTCTTGACCTTGACTGGATCGTACCCTGCCACACGAGAGAGCAGCCCTGCTTGGGCCTTTCCGGTCTTGGCCAGAGGATCATTAGGATTCTGGGCAAGAAGCTTCTCAAATTCAACTTGTGCTTGAGCATAGTCCTCTGTGGCCATGGCTTCGTAGGCCAGCGTATAACGAGGGTCATCCTCGCCTTCGGTTCCACTATCAGTTGACCCAGTATCTTGAACCACTGGTGTTGCCTTGCCGAGAATCCCATTGCCGGCTGCCATCTTGAGCAACTCAGCGATCACCTTCTCAGCTTCTTCTTTAGCCATAGACCCTTGCCAGAGCGGTACGAGCTGGCCACCGAGTACGCCCACCACCATGGGCACGGCATTGATTTGTAGTGCTTGAACAATCTGAGCAGAGTTGTCGATATTCATCCGAGCAAGGAGCCAGGATCCACCTGCTGCGTTAACTAAGGAGGTTAATGTCTCCCCCATCGCTTGGGATTCTGGAGCCTTCGAGGAATAGAACTCGATCACGACCGGATGCTGAATCGACTTACGCAAAGTCTCTTCGAAAGTTTCTTGGCTCACCTCGGTGACATAACTTCCACCTACCGGTGGTGGTGTGGAAAGTCCGGAAAGGTCAACTGCGCCTGAAATCTGTGCCATAGAGATATTCTCTCATGAAGATGGGAATTGCTTGCTTCACGCAGTCTACATAGGCGATGATGGCACCATGACTCATCCTCGCGCCGGGCAACGAGCCCTGACAGAAGACCTCATTGATGTCGATGCACTCATTGCTGCCTACTATGACATCGTTCCAGATGCCACCAACCCTGACCAAATGGTTGCTTTCGGCACCTCCGGACATCGAGGATCCAGTTTCGATGGTGCTTTCAATGAAGCCCACATCGCTTGCATCACCCAGGCACTGGTCGAATACCGGGCCCTCCAGGGAACAACCGGCCCAATCTACCTGGCTAAAGACACACATGGCTTGTCTATGCCCGCCTGGAAAACGGCTCTGGAAGTGTTGAGCGCCAACCAGGTCAGTGTCCTGGCAGATCGTGAAGAAGAGTACACCCCCACTCCTGCGCTCTCGCGGGCCATCCTTGCTCACAATGAGGGCCGCAGCCATGATCTTGCTGATGGAATCGTTGTCACACCATCCCACAATCCACCCCGTGACGGAGGATTCAAATACAATCCACCCGAAGGCGGGCCTGCAGACACCGATGCCACTGGTTGGATTGCCCAACGAGCCAATGAATTACTCGGAAATCCCTCACAGGTTAAACGATCACCTGGTCTCGACACCGTGTCATGGTTCGATTTCCGCACACCCTATTGTGACGGGCTTGGGCGTGTAGTGGACATGGATGCTATCGCGAAAGCAGGGATTCGCATCGGGGCCAACCCTCTTGGGGGTGCCGCTTTGCAGTACTGGCAATACATGGCAGAGAACACTGGGCTCAATCTCGCGGTGACCAACACAGGGATCGATCCTCGGTTTAGCTTCGTACCCCTGGATCACGATGGCAAGATCCGAATGGACTGCTCATCGCCGTACTGCATGGCAGGAGTGGTCAGCGAATCACACCAGTACGACATTTCCACAGGCAATGACGCGGATGCTGATCGCCATGGGATCGTCACCCCTGATGGTGGATTGATGAATCCCAATCACTACCTCGCAGTGGCTATTGACTATCTCTTCACCCATCGCCCCCAGTGGAGCCACAATGCTGGTGTGGGTAAAACATTGGTCTCAAGTTCAATGATCGACCGCGTCGTTGAAGCCATTGGCCGTCCACTGGTGGAGGTCCCTGTCGGTTTTAAATGGTTTGTTCCTGGGCTCATTTCTGGCACTCTCGGATTTGGTGGAGAAGAATCAGCTGGAGCCTCATTCCTCACCCAAGATGGAAAAACTTGGTCCACCGATAAGGATGGACTCATCATGTGTCTGCTCGCTTCCGAGATCATGGCCGTCACCGGTGAAACACCGTGGGCGCGTTACCAAGAATTCGAGCAACTTTATGGCGCTTCGTCGTACGCTCGCATGGATGCCAGCGCGGATAGGGAGCAGAAAGCTCGACTGTCGAACCTGTCCCCCAGTGATGTCACCGCTCAGGATCTGGCAGGGGAACCCATCACAGCCGCCATGACCACGGCTCCGGGAAATAATGCCCCCATTGGTGGACTCAAGGTGACGACACCCAACGCCTGGTTCGCTGCACGCCCGTCAGGTACAGAAAACATTTACAAGATCTACGCAGAATCATTCTTAGGTGAGGACCATCTGGCACAGGTCCAGCAAGAAGCTAAAGAGGTGGTTGATCAGGCGCTTGCAGCCTAATCGGCTCTCGAAGGTCCTTGCTCGATGCCACCAGGTTAGGCGCCGTCGTCGAATCGGGATGCCTGAGCCTTGGCTCGTACCCCAGCGCGTTGAATCACTCGCTGAATAGTCAGATCACGGGTTCGTGGATCACCCACAAAGGTAATTTCGCGTAATCCTTGCGCTTCGGCAGCCGATTCAAAAGTGAAATGCCCATAGTTGAAGGTCATCCCCCACAGAGATTGAACAACAGAAATATCTAGTATTCGTGACAGTGGCATGGTCGCGACGTGACGTTCGGTAATGCCATGGACGCGGTAGACCCGCATATTGGTCACCACGAAACGATCCATGGCGAGCATGTGATATTTCCACAACCCAAACAATGAAATCCCAGCACCGGCCACCAAGACAACAATCCATAGTTTCCCCGCTATTGGGGCAGCAAACATCACCAGAATTCCAACAATAGTCAGGAAGACCGACGGGATCATGCAGACAGGGTGTTTGACAACTTCGTCAACAATTTGTTCACCCTCATCGGTGAGCAAGTAGCGAGCAACATCAGGAGTGAAAAGGGATGGACGAGAGTCCATTTATCCCCCCTTGGACACAAGGGTCTGGAAGAAGCGGACGAGTGATCCAAAGCTTTCGAAGAAGGACTTCACGGCGTTAGCCGAATCTTCAGGACGCGTGAAAATGAAGAATGCCAGGAAGATCACGACTCCAACAATCGCAATATTCCTTATCACCTTAGCCATGGTTCCTTCTTTCGCCACCCCTCATTCTGCCTGAAATCTCACCATCCGTGGGGCTTATCGCCCCGCGTGTTGAAAACTAGCTCACAGGAATCTCATCATGGGAATGTGTGAAGAGATCGTGGTGTTTGTGGAACACTAGGGGTATGGATAATTCTGATCTTTTCACATGTATTGACCACGTCGGCTATGCCGTACCCAATCTTGAGGATGCCTTGAAGTTTCACACTGAGGTCCTTGGGTTCCGTTTGCTCCATCGAGAAACTAATGAAGAACAAGGTGTCGAGGAGGCCATGCTGGGAACTGGGGACCAGGTTGAACTCGCTGCACAGGTGCAACTCTTGGCACCGCTGAGTGAAGACTCCACGATTGGAAAATTCATTACCGCTAACAACGGGCGCGGTGGAATCCAGCAAGTCGCCTATCGCGTAGCAGATATCGACCATGTGTCTGAGGTCCTTCGCGAACGTGGTGCACGACTGCTCTATGACACTCCAAAAATTGGTACTGGTGGGTCGCGAATCCAATTCGTCCATCCGAAAGACACCGGTGGCGTACTATTGGAAATTGTCGAACCGGCACACGATTCCCACTAATTGGTGGTAATGAAGTAGAATCACCTATGTCCTGGCGACCCCCTCGCCAGGACGTGAGTTTTGTTGACTCTTGAGGAGTATGCATGCCTAGCAACCAGACCACTGAATCGACCAGCGAGAACACTGCGACCAGCTCATCGAATACCGCAGCTGGTACATTCCAATCCCAGATGCGCGGGTACGATAAAGCGCAAGTGGACGCTTATGTTCGAAGCCTTGAAGAAAGAGTCGTCACCCTTCGCCAGCGTCTCGTCCAGGCATCCAAGCAGCCAGCTGCTGGTTCAGACAAGGCTGCCGACACTACACGTAATGATTCGGGTGATATCGAAGTCGACAGGCTCTCTGGCCATGCAGCGCAAATCCTGCATGCTTCTCAAGCCAAAGCAGATGAAATTATTTCGACTGCCATGAGAGAGGCCCAGCGCATCACGGCCGAAGCAACAACTGCCGCCCAAGAGATGCGTTCAGTGAGCCAGGGTGAAGTCGATGCTCTTCGCTCCAATGCCATGAGCGATATCACCGAAAATCGTGAACAGCAAATGTCGGAGATCCAAGCGATTCTTGATCGGTCCAAGGCTGATGCTGACGCATCCCTGACTGCTGCTCAAGGGCAGGCTGAAGCGATGGTGACCCAGGCTCAGCAGGAAGCACAGTCCATTATCGATTCGGCGCAACGCCAAGCCACAGCCCTGCAAAATGAGGCAGAGCTGTCTATCACAGAGTCTCTTGCTACCGCTCAGGCTTCGAGAGATGCACTGATTAGTGAGGCCCACCAATCTCTTGAAGAGGCAGAGGAAGCTAAATCTCTTGCTTTCGCTGAGATCACCGAACGCCAAGAGTCTGCTGCGACCAAGCTTGCCGAAGAGACACAACTGGCCACCAATATTCGTAGTACGGCTGTTGCTGAAGCTGAACAGATTCGCAAGGATGCCTCACAGCAGGCCCAGCAGTTGATGAGCTCCACTCGTCGAGAAATTGCTGACATGCAACAACAGGTTGCCCTTGAGGCTTCTAATCGCCGTAGCAAGCTCCAAGCGGATATTAACTCTTTGCAACAGCGCAAGCGGGCTTTGACCCAGCAACTCGGAAACCTCTTCGGTTTGGGAACCGCCGCAGCAACAGAATTCAGTGATGATGACTGGTCTGAGCTTCCCGAGGTCTCTTTCTCTACCTTGAGTGAAGACTTCGAAGAGGTGGAATTCATTGAAGAAATCATTGAGGAGATTGACGAGGATAGCTCTGGAGTGTCCTTGAATGTTCCCGATGCTGCAGCCATAGAAGAGGCTCTCACCGACAACCAGGACGACTAATTTCCCGTTAGAAGAGTCGATTCTCTCTAGGTTCTAATCCACGCAGATCGTCGTAATCGACGATGACGCACTGGATTGCCCTATCACGAGCCAGGACGCGTGCTTGTGGTTTCACCACTTGGGCGACGAGCATTCCTTCCACTTCTCCCAAGAGCGGATCTCGACGAAGTAGTTCGAGATAGCGACTGAGTTGTTCGACCCCATCAATCTCGCCTCGCCTTTTAATCTCTATAGCAACGTATCGCCCATCATCGGTTCGGCACATGAGGTCCACTGGCCCAATAGCGGTTGGGTATTCTCGGCGTACGAGGGAAAGATCACTGCGAAGATGCGACGGGTGAGAGCTGAGGATCTCTTGGAGATGTGCTTCGACACCATCTTTTTCCAACCCAGGATCAATGCCGAGATCGATGGTCGTGTCTAGGGAAATCTCACTGATTGCGATTTTTAGTACGTCACTGCCTTTGTTCTTCACGGTCCAGGTCTGTTGATCGCCACCGGCGGGTTGTTCGATCACTATAGAGCAAGGAGCAGCCATCCAATTCAATGGTTTATATGCCCCGCCATCGTTGTGGATAGAGACCGACCCATCAGATTTCACCATGATGAGACGTTGTGCTTGCGGCAGATGAGCCGAAAGCCGACCTGAGTAGTCAACCTCACAGGTGGCAACGATCAGGCGCACTGGCTAATCCACAGTCACGGAGATGATGTCTCCCCCTTGACGGGGAGCACTTCCGTTCGGATCGGTAGGATCAACGCCTCCATGGGCCACAATGTTGGTTTCGATAGTAGCCATCGAAGCAGGATCCACCGTACCGAGAACAACATAATCTGGGGGAAGATTCACCGATTGACCAATCACGATAAAGAATTGGGATCCATTCGAGTTGGGGCCAGAGTTAGCCATCGCAACAGTTCCATAGGGGTATGTTTCTGTCCCTGACAGTTCATCGTCGAAACGATAACCTGGTCCGCCAAAACCTTGAGCGAGTGGATCCCCACATTGGAGGACGAAACCGTCAACGAACCGATGACAGGTCGTCGCATTGAAATACCCTTGGGAAGCAAGGAACTCGAAGGAACCAACGGCACACGGTGCTGGGGAGCGATCAAAAGTCATGGTCACATCACCGCCACTCATGTGGAGGGTGATTGTTACTGATCCTGTCGAAGGTGGATTGGAATCCGGTGTCCCGTTCACAGTTTTTGCAGCCTGCCCACTGGGATAATAGGTGCAAGCACCAGCCTCGTCGGTATCCGTGAGACTCGGGGTTGAATCTGGGGATCCCACTGGCGGGTCACTCGTCAGTTCCCCAGGGTTTTCACTACAGCCACCCATGACGAGGGCTGCCAGTGCTAGGCCAAGAAATAGTGCCTTGGTTTTCATGGACATCCTTTCCATCTTGCTAGGCTTATCTCCATGGTTCATCTCACCAGGATATACACCCGAACCGGAGACAACGGTACCACACGACTTGCCAACAACCAGGAGGTATCCAAATCAGATCCTCTCCTTGATGCCTACGGAAGTGTCGATGAAGCGAACAGCTTTCTCGGGCTTGCCATCAGCGATCCACAGATCCCTACCACGATGGTGCCAGTGCTCCGCCATATTCAAAACGATCTCTTCGATGTGGGGGCAGACCTCTCCACCCCGCTCGGGCATGAACCCGCTCTCAGGGTTTCGAAACAGTGGATCGACCGGCTCGAAGGGTGGTGCGATTCTTGGGGTAAGAACCTCCCTGCTTTGACCTCCTTTGTCCTTCCAGGGGGAACCAGCGCTTGTGCTCACCTCAACTGCGCACGAGCTGTCGTACGAAGAGCGGAACGGCTGGCGTGGACCGTCCACCTCGACAAGGAACTCAACACGCTTGCCATGACCTATCTCAATAGACTCTCGGACTTGCTTTTCATCCTCTCCCGAGCAGCCAATATTCTGTGTGATCAGGAAGAAATCCTCTGGGTCCCTGCACAAGGAAAGGATCTCTAGGTGGCCTCCCGTCCTGGTGGTGGGACTTCTTTGGCCATCGAAACCTTCGGAACCTCGGGCAATAGTTTCGTTTTCCTCCACGGTCTTTTTGGCCGGGGTAGAAATTGGGCCTCCATTGCTCAAAGCCTCCAACCCCATTCCTCAGTGTTGGTCGATCTTCCCAATCACGGAAATTCACCGTGGACTTGCAGGTTTTCCTATCTGGACATGGTGGCCGAGGTGGTGGGCACCCTGGTGAGTCTTCAACAGCAGGTGTGTCTGGTTGGGCATTCCATGGGTGGTCGCGTTGCCATGGCGACCGCCTTGCACCATCCGAGATTAGTTGATCGTCTCGTTATCGTGGACACCGAGCCAATAGATCAACCCATTGACCACCTCCGCGACATTGCGCAAGCGATGGCCGACCTTGATCTGGGCACTGTGGCAAGCCGCCAAGAAGCACACCAGTTGCTTCGCCGGACCATCAACGATGAACTCCTGCTGAGATTCCTCGTACAAGGTCTCACCATGAGCCTCGACCGAACCTGGAGATGGACCCACAACCTGGACGTTATCGTCCGAGACATGGCCCTGGTCGGTGCATGGCACGACATTGATGCCATCTACACTGGCCCAGTGTTATGGATCACAGGATCTGACTCGACGGCAACTTCTGGTGACCCAACCCTGATGAGAAAGTATTTCCCAAGCTGTCGCCACCTTCGCGTCAAGCAGGCTGGCCACTGGGTGCATGCCGATGCCCCTGATGTGGTCACCGAGGCACTGCGCCAGTTCATCAACTGAGTCGAAGTTTCAGATTGCGGTCGCCATAAACTGAATCAATCCGCCCAACAGGAGGCCAGTACTTTCCACGCAGTCCATCGAGTATGGGACCGTGGTGTTTCCCTCCGGGAAAGAAAGCCTCGTCACGCGTGTACGGGTGGGTCCACTCACCAGTGATTCTTATGGCTGGATGTGGAGCATTAACCAACGGATTATCATCACTGGGCCATTGCTTCGCTGTCACAGCCTCAATCTCTGCGTGTATGGATATCATGGCGTCGCAAAACCGATCAAGTTCAGCTAAGGATTCCGATTCGGTGGGTTCCACCATCAAGGTCCCAGGTACAGGAAAACTCATGGTGGGTGCGTGGAAACCATAGTCGATCAACCTCTTGGCAACATCATCAACAGTGATCCCACTGGCAGCGGTGATGTCCTGCAAGTCGAGGATACATTCATGGGCAACTCGGCCATCTGCTCCACTGTAGAGAGTCGGGAAATGCTGACTCAACCGCCCAGAGACATAGTTAGCGGCGGTGATCGCTCGCTGAGTAGCCGTTTTCATCCCCTTATCACCCATGAGGGCGAGGTAAGCGTACGTGATGGGCAATAAGCCAGCAGAACCATAGGGAGCTCCTGAAACAGCCCCTGTCGCCTCAGAGAACAACTCATGGCCGGGAAGGAAATCAGCAAGGTGTGCTTTCACACCCAGTGGTCCAACTCCAGGCCCGCCGCCACCATGAGGCATAGCAAAGGTCTTGTGGAGATTGAGATGGCTTGCATCAGCACCGAGTTCACCCAAGGTGGTCAATCCCACCAGGGCATTGAAGTTAGCTCCATCAATATAGACCTGGGCACCCACACTGTGAACGAGGTCACACAGCTGCTGGATGGTGGTTTCAAACACCCCATGGGTCGAGGGGTAGGTCACCATCATGACAGCCAGATCTGAACCATGGCTCTCCACCTTGTGATGCAGATCAGTGAGGTCAACAGAACCGTGATCATCCACCTCGACATCGACCACTTTCAGTCCCGCCAAGGCAGCAGAGGCAGCATTAGTTCCATGGGCTGAGGTGGGAATTAAGCAGATGGTACGATCCTCACCACGAGAGAGGTGGTAGCGACGAATCGCCATGAGCCCAGCAAACTCCCCTTGTGACCCGGCGTTTGGTTGGAAGGATAGAGCGTCAAATCCAGAGAGCTGACACAACCTTTCTTCGAGGTGCTCGATCATCTGAGTATACCCTTGCGCGTCTTCTTTCGGCGCATAGGGGTGAATCTGAGTGAACCCCGGCAAGGATATCTGCTCCATCCCAAGTGCTGGATTGAGTTTCATCGTGCACGAACCCAAAGGAATCATGCCTGTATCGAGCCCATAGTCCTTGTTAGCTAAGGCACGCATGTAGCGCATCATCGAAGTTTCGTCGTGGTAGGAAGAGAACACTGGATGCAGGAGATAGTCATCTTCGCGGTTATGGTCACCCAAGTGCTGAGAGTCCACATCTCCTGCACACCTCACTCCAAGGATCTCTTCAAGAATCTTGGTGTGCCCCAGTGATGCTTCATGGAAGTTCAACACCAGGGCTTCACCACGAAGTCGGAACCCAACCCCTTGCCTGCGGGCTTTCTTGGCGACTTCAGCTGCCCCGTCTGGTGGAGTGATCACGATCGTGTCAAAGAAGTCCTCAGACTCGAGACGATAACCCTCCTGCTGCGCCGCTTCAGCGATCAGGCACGCTTGGTGGTGAATGGACTGGGCAATCTGTTTCAGACCCTGAGGGCCATGCCACAGCCCGTAAAAGGCTGCTGCGACTGCGATGAGCACCTGGGAGGTACAGATATTTGAGGTGGCTTTTTCGCGGCGAATATGCTGCTCTCGGGTCTGCAGAGTTAAGCGATAGGCCACCGTACCGTCTGCGTCACGAGATTCCCCCACGAGTCTTCCTGGTAATTGACGTTCCAGACCATCTCGTACTGCCAAGAACCCAGCCCCCGGACCTCCATACCAGAGGGGAATCCCAAACCTCCCGGCAGAACCGACCGCCATATCAGCTCCCCACGCTCCTGGCGGGGTCATCAATGTTGCCCCCAGCAGGTCAGAGGTTGCCACGACGAAGGCACCGTGGTCATGAGCCGCTGTAGCGATTCTTTGAGAATCTTCGACCAAACACAATTGGCCATCGAGGCCAAGTTGGGCAATAACGACGCAGAACACATCGTCAGTGATCGCTTCGCTGAGGTCATCATGGACTTCGACATTGATTCCCAGTCCCTGGCTTCGAGTGCGCACAACATCGATACTCGCTGGGTAAACACGTGAATCAATGACCACCGTAGACCCAGTTTTCACACTTCGGCGAGCCAACGCCACTGCTTCACCCAGGGCTGTTGCTTCATCGAGCATGGAAGCATTTGCTACCGGGAGTCCCATCATGTCTGCAATCAGAGTCTGGAAAACCATGAGGATCTCTAAGCGTCCTTGAGAGATTTCCGGCTGATAGGGAGTGTACGCGGTGTACCATGCAGGGTTTTCTAGAACATTCCTGCGAATAACAGCCGGGGTGATCGCTGGAGAATAACCCATCCCGTACATCGGAAGAACACAAGAATTGAGGGCCGCCAAACTGGCTAATTCTTGACCGACCTCATGTTCTAGCCTTGGTCTATGATCAGCTTCGTCGCCGAAAGTAGGGTGAGAGTCTAGGTGGGCAAGAAATTGGGTGAAACTCGATCCACCCAGAACAGGGAAGACGTTTTGGTCACAGTCTTTGTCGGATAATCCTAGGTGTCGAGATAGAAACATTGTCGCTCTACTTCCCGGCAAAAGACTAGGCAACCCGTCGTGCCCGGCGCCTCTCGCTCAATTCGTCAGTCCAGAGTTGATCTGGGGTGTTTGTTGGTAACTGTACTAGCGTACCCTCGATGTCATGCCACACCCCGGCAAGATCAATGGCAAACATAGCTTGGCCACCTTTGACAAGGTCAATGATTTCGTTGTCTTGGGTGCATTCAAAGACAGAGGTCCCATCCGAGACAAGAGTGATGGTGGTCATGTCCACATCACCGCGAGAACGCAAATGCGAGATAGCCAGTCGAATTTGTTGGAGAGAGATGCCAGTATCAATGAGGCGCTTGATCACCTTGAGGAAGAGCAGATCCCGGAAACTATAGAGGCGCTGTGTTCCCGAACCTTCAGCTATACGAATCTCTGGAATGACCAAACCTGTCCGTGCCCAATAGTCGAGTTGGCGATAGGTGATCCCTACTGCTGAGCAGGCAACCGGCCCACGAAAACCCACACCCTGTCCGACGACCTCGAAGTCGCCGTCGAAGAGCCGGTCTTGGTGGAAGTCCTCGGATTCCATGGCATCCTTTCGCCTGGGAGTAGGTATAACGCTATGAGAGAAAACCTCCTTCGACAATCACTGAGGATGCTCTCGGCGTGGCGAAGTAGACTCAAGAGAATCTTGGGTGCTTGTCCTTGGAAGAAAAGGTGTATTGACAAGGGGTAATGCTTGGACAGCCGGCGAGGACATGAACTCTCAACCCTCAGTCAAGATTGATAGTAGTTCAGTGATAAGAATGGTCGAGACCCACCTGAAGCAGGGCTGCATGTGCTTGGGCTACCACTTCGGCAACCTCCAAGGTGGCACGTCTAGCTGTCTCTGGGTTACGGACATATGTCGCCGAGGCGGCAAGGATCAACTCCACCTCACGGTCGGCTGCTGCCTTAATCACTCTCAACTGGCGAGCTTGGATACCCAAGGGAGCAACCTTGACTGCCACGATAGCCAAGGTCAACGCCTCCCAACCATAGTACGACGTACCTCGGCGAAGGCGGATAATGCCCTGTCTCTCCAATTCAATAAGGGTAGCTTCAGGAAGCCTCGAACGCTCCAGGAGTTCTGCCCGCGAAATACGTACTGGGGGTTGGTGGACGGCTTCAGGTGAATCGCTTCCAACTGGCGATGGGGGTTCAACCGGTTCCAAAGGAGCGGGCTCTATCCCCTGATCAATGAGCTCCAAGTTTTCGCGAATCACCTTGAGCGGAAGATAGTGATTCTGCTGGGCGGACAGGATATAACGCAACCGCTCCACATCCTGCTTAGAGAATTTTCTGAAACCAGAATCTGCACGATGAGGAGTGACCAACCCCTCTGTTTCCAAATACCTGATCTTGGAGATAGAAATATCCGGGTACTCGGCCTTGAGCAGATCAAGGACCTTTCCAATTGCAAGCCCGGAACTAGCCATTATTCCTGTCCAGATGATCCTAGGAAGACAACCATTTTGAATTTTCCAATCTGAACCTCATCCCCATTGCGCAAAGGCGCAGGATCCTTCAATAAGGATCGATTGACATAGGTGCCATTGAGTGATCCAAGATCTTCAATCGTGACTGTATCTCCCACGATGGTGAAGCAAACATGGGCTCGGGACACGGTGATGTCGTCGAGGAAGATCCCCGATTCTGGTGCACGCCCTGCGATTGTTTGACTCTGATTGAGCAAGAATCGAGCACCGGTGGCTGGACCACGTAAAACAATGAGCAGAACCGATCCATGAGGCAATGCTTCAATGGCAGCGATATCCTCACTGTTGAGTTCATTGGTCAGTGTGGTCTCTTCTAAGACTGGCATGGTTGTGGTGGATTCTGCTAGTTGAATCCTCTCCCCGCAGTGTGAGCAGAACCGCGCGTCATCGACTACTTCGCCGCCGCAGGCTGTACAGATGATCATTCACACTCCTTTTCACTACTGGTCATTCAATCAAGTTAGTATATGCCTGGGCATCGAGCAAGGTATCGAGTTGCGGCGTGTCGGACATCTCCAGCTCAAAGAGCCAGCCCGCTTCATAAGGATCTTCGCTGAGACAATCTGGATTATTCGCCGCATCCTCATTCACTGCAACCACAACGCCGTCGAGGGGGGCAAAGACTTCGGACACTGCTTTCGTTGATTCCACTTCCATGGCTTGCTCCCCTTGGGAGAAGCTCTGACCAATGGTTGGCAGTGACAGAAAAACTATTCCGCTCAGCGCTTCGACAGCATGTTGGGTGATGCCGACCCGTACTGTGTCCCCTGAGCGTGGCTGCACCCATTCGTGATCGGTGGTGTATTTCAAATCCTGTGGACAGTTAGTCATTCTTCCTCCTGATAGTGTTCATTCTGTCACGTTCTGAGTTTGTACGTGAGCTGTTCGACGAATAAAACTCACCCCTTGGTACATATAGAGAATTCCTGCCCACCAATAGAAGAAGGCTCCCCATAAAACAACAGCCCAACCAAAGACATGACACAGGTGCGCTGCAAAGAAATCCAATTCACCCAACAAGACGATCGGAAAAGCGTAGAGCAAACAGAAGGTGGCAATCTTTCCTAGAAAGTGGACCGGCAGACTGGCAAAACCACGAGCTCTCAATGCTGGAACCAGGGTTGTGAGCATGGCATCGCGAGCCAGCAGTACGATGACCAACACCCACGGAAGCACCCCGCGAATAGCCAATCCGCAAATGATAGCGAGAATGTAGAGTCGGTCGGCAATCGGGTCAAGGACCTGCCCGAGGCGAGAGACCTGATGCCAGATGCGAGCAAGATACCCATCAAGAAAGTCAGTGATCCCAGCCACCACTAACACCAGGATGGCCAGTAAATCTGCGTGCAATCCCAGCAGGAACCAGAGAAACAGTGGGATGCCCGCCAAACGAATGAAACTCACGATATTGGGAACAGTGAATATCCTGGTGGTATCGAAGCTTGGGGGTGCACTGAGCGCACTAGGTGTTGTTTGACTCACTGTTCACCCCACCGACTGGCAAGCTGAGTGCGGGTTTCTGGCAACAGCTGGGAGAGGGCTTTCGTCTGGGCAATCAGAGGAAAGAAGTTCGCATCCCCACTCCACCTGGGCACAACATGTTGATGCAGATGCTCGGCAATCCCCGCGCCGCCAGCTATACCTTGATTCATGCCAATATTGAAACCTTGAGCCTGACAGACTTCAGCCAGAGTCACCATAGCCTCTTGGGTGAGTTGCGCCATTTCAGTGCGCTCTTCACTGGTTACCTCAGTGTAGTATGCAACATGGCGATAGGGGCATACCAGGAGGTGGCCAGAGTTATAAGGGTAGAGATTTAACACCACGTAACAGGTGGTACCACGGGTCACGACCAAGGTGTCATCCTCATCGAGCCCCGGCGCTACACAAAAAGGGCACTCCCGGGTAGGGTCCTTATGCGAGGACACGTACGCCATCCGATGCGGAGTCCACAGGCGTTCAAACCCATCACTCACTCCAGGTAGGCCTTCCCCTGTCAGGATCTCTATTTCCTTCTCCCCCATCACTTCCTCTCCGCAATGGTAGTGACAATCTCACCTATTGCCTCGGCAATGGGAACAGAATTCTTCTGAGTTCCATCCCTATATCTGAAGGACACAGCTTGTGCAGCTTGGTCCTCTGCCCCAGCGATCAGAATAAAAGGAACCTTAGACTTGGAAGCGTTGCGAATCTTCTTCTGCATCCGATCTTCACCGTCATCAAGTTCTACTCTGATTCCTCGTGTTTTCAAGTCGGCGAGAATCCCTGATAAATACTCATTGAAATCAGCTGCTACGGGCACACCTATCACCTGTACGGGGCTCAGCCAAGCGGGGAAAGCCCCCGAGTGATGCTCGGTGAGTACTGCGAAGAATCTTTCCATTGAGCCAAAGAGCGCACGGTGAATCATGACAGGACGCTGATGGGATCCATCGGGGGCAACGTACTCCAATCCAAAGAGTTCAGGTAGGTTGAAATCCAGTTGAATAGTGGAGATCTGCCAGGTACGCCCAATTGCGTCCTTGACCTGGACCGAGATCTTTGGCCCGTAGAATGCTGCTCCCCCAGGATCGGGGATGAGGACCAAACCAGATTCTTCACCCACTTGTTGAAGAACATCGGTAGCATCAATCCACACCTGATCATCTCCCACACACTTGTCTGGGTTCTTGGTGGATAATTCGAGGTAGAAGTCATCAAAGCCGTAGTCACGAAGAAGACCGAGAACAAATTCCAGCAAGGAAGCGAGTTCTTCTTTCATCTGATCACGGGTGCAATAAATGTGGGCATCGTCTTGGGTAAAACCTCGGGCTCTCAGCATCCCTTGGACGACCCCGGACTTCTCATAACGGTAGACCGTACCGAATTCGAATAAGCGAAGAGGGAGATCACGATAACTGCGACCGCGAGAACGATAAATAAGGTTGTGCATTGGGCAGTTCATGGGTTTGAGGTAGTAGTCCACTCCTTGGCGGCGTACCGTACCATCGTCACCCCGCTCCTCGTCCATACGCATCGGTGGGTACATGGCATCCTCGTACCATGACAGATGCTGGGAGATTTCAAAAAGCTTCCCTTTAGTGATATGCGGAGTGTTAACGAAACTATAATCCGCTTCAAGATGGCGTTGGCGCGAATACTGCTCCATCTCCATACGCACCATTCCACCTTTCGGATGGAAGACCGATAAACCTGGGCCAATCTCTTCAGGAAAGCTGAACAGATCCAACTCTGCACCAAGCTTACGATGATCCCTCTTGGCGGCTTCCTCCATGCGCGTGAGGTACCCTTGGAGGTCTTCTGGTGAAGCCCAAGCCGTGCCGTAAACACGCTGAAGAGTGTCATTGGCCTGGTTACCTCGCCAGTAGGCCGCTGAGGTCTTGGTGAGGGCACATGCTGTGATGTATCCCGTGTGGGGGACGTGCGGGCCGCGGCAGAGATCCTTCCATGCCACAGAGCCATCCCGACGTACATTGTCATAGATAGTTAGTTCATCTCCGCCGACCTCTACTGAAGCGCCCTCCTCGCTACCAGCATGCAAGGAGTCGTTAATCAATTCACACTTGTAGGGTTCGCTCGCTTCCTCCTCGAGTGCCTGCTGTTGAGTGACGACCCTGCGAACAAAACTCTGGCGCTCCTTGATAATAGAGACCATCTTTTTGTAGATTGCTTTCAGATCCTCAGGAGTGAGCGGGTCGACGTTAAAGTCATAGTAGAAACCATCGGAAATAGGTGGGCCAATACCCAGTTTGGCTTCGGGAAAAAGACTTTGCAGTGCCTGCGCAGTGACATGGGCAGCAGAATGTCGAATAATCGACAACCCCTCATCAGAAGCCGCTTCGATGGTGGTAACCACATCTCCATCGTGAAGCTCCCTGGCCAGATCAACTACCTCGCCATTGACCTTCATTGCTACCACAGACTTGTCCCCACCGAAGATGGTCAGTCCGCTCGCCCCTTCGTCGAGAATTTGGGGTACGCCGTCACTTCCTTGTTCGAGTGTCACGGTAAGGGACATATGCGATTCCTAACTGATGAGAACTTTTCACCAAGACTATTCTGCCTGATTCCGGTTTCAAATGTCGGATTTCCTCTCGTACGTGGGACGACTACTATGACTCGATCACTTTCAGATGGATCACACCATAGTCGTAGGCTTTGCGTCGGTAAACCACTGATGGAAGTTGAGAGTCGGCGTCAACATAGAGAAAGAAGTCGTGACCGACCAGTTCCATCTCATCGAGCGCTTGGGCTAAGGTCAGCGGTGTTGAGCGAAAGATCTTTTCTCGCACAACCATCGGCCCATCACCTTGAATTTCCAGACCGGCCACCTTTTTCACGGCAATGGGCTGTTCACCATCCTCCACGGGAGTAGACGTCTCCACGGCAGGTTCCAAGAACCCGACCTTCCTGAGATTACGGTGGTTGCGGCGGCGGTCTTGAGCCTTACGCAGTCGAGTTTTCAAGTGGTCAAAAGCCTCATCAAACCCTTGTGATTTGTCATCGGCGATCGCCTCAGCACGTACCACGGGGCCTTTCCCAATGAGAGTAATCTCCACACGTACCACCTCAGAGGAGCCACGCGGTTCAGCTTGTGCATGCACTTCTGCGCGAATGACCTTGTCAACCCTGGAATCTAACTCTTCCATTCTCCTTGCAACTTGCGCTCGAAAGTCGTCTGTCACTTGAATTCTGCGACCAGTGATGGTGACATCCATGATTCCTCCTTGAAGTAATCTCACCCTGTTTGGGGATGGGACTAGGTTAGCTTGCTGGAGGCCTTGGTGGGAAGACGATGGCCCATCATCTCGCCTGCCGACTGCCCATGGCGCAGTGTTGTGGTTGCAATAGTGGCCATCCCTTCCACCATATGCCCGGCCTCTGTCAGCGCACGATAGGCCTCTTTCAGAGAGGCACCTGTGGTGACGACATCATCAACAAGCACTATCCACCCCTGGGAAGGTTCCCGTCTCACAGCTAAGGATCGGTGAAGATTATCTTGTCTGGCGCCAGTAGCTAATCGGGATTGGTCGTGAACCACGCGGGTGTATGAGAACGGTTGAGAAACTTGGGTTTCCAGTCCCAGGCGACTCAGATGCCTGGAAGTTTGGTGGGCAAGGGTTGCAGTGAAATCTAGTCCTCGACGACGCACCACACGGGGTTGTGATGGGATGGGAATAAGAACTCCTTTTCCTTGTGGGCGACACTCATCGACCAGGCTAGCCGCTGCTAGTGCTAGTCGAATGCTCAACACAGGTATTCCACCACGTTGTTGATGATCTTTCGCTTGAGAAATGACCCGTTTCAACGGATCACTGTAAACTCCGCCCGACCATAGTGGAACCACGATTCCTGGCCTCGTGTCATTCCGTACGTGATCTTTCATGATCTCGTCATAACACGAAGAACACAACCCGTGGCTCACAGAGCCACACCCAGAGCATAACTCTTGAAAGAACAGATCCATTGCCGCGTCGATCAACTGCATACCTAGACTATGGCAAGGACAAGGGTTCATTTGCTGTGATCGGTGACAATAGTTAACTGGGAAACGCCAAACACTGAAGGACATTGTCGACCGGGTGACTCCATCGATAACCATCTTGATAAGCCCACACGTGGTGATCAGTGTCGAGAATCATGATTTGTGGCCCAGAATCGGTGTACACCGCAGCCATTTCTTGAGGGATCCACGGCTGTGGATAACCCCATTCTTCTATTCCCACACCATCGATATCGGTGTGAAAGAGCCCTGGAGGATTCCCAGAGTCACTACCAAGAACCAACAGTGAAGAAGGTCCCATCCACGCCACATCAATGATGGAGGATAGCGGTGCGCCTTGCCAGGTGAGGCGGATTGGCTTCCATGACACGAGTGCGGTTGGGACATCATCTTCGTATGCAATCAGTGCAATCCCGAGAACATGTTGAGCCTTTCCCCCTGGTGAAGCTGCCCCAGACACGAACACCACTCGCCGCCCATCTGGAGACACTTGAAAACCCGAAATAGTCATCCCCTTCAAGACCGAAGAATCCACATCGACAACCGCGTCTGTTCCTATCATGTGGAGTTGAGCGCGACCCTTGGACAAGGAGACAGCCCACAGATGGCCCTGAGAATCATAGTGCGGTCGCAACAGAAGATCGCTACGCAACCTGGTTTGAGGTTCTTGTCCCCCGGACACAGTCACGAGCCCAGAATCACCAACCCAGGCGATGTCAGAGGTGGAACGGGAAACTGCTAATGAGGAAATGCTGCGCGGCATCCCATTCCAGTCACCTGGAAGTACGCTGAGTTGAGAATCTGCTAGCGTAGCTACTGATCCCTCACTTTCCACGTAGAGCACCTGCTGAGAGGCCATGGTTGGTGGTCGATAGTCTTGGGCGACACTGACGGCGATTGATCCATCTGCGCCACTATGAGCCACATCAATGACCTCCCCCTCACTGAGCAAGCGAACCCGCGAGACACCAGGAACATCACCCATGGATGCAGAGATCTCAATGGCAAGGGCAGTGGCTTGGTCGATGTCGAGAAGCTGGGCTTCTGGTGAGAGTGGAATATCGGCGATGCCTTTATTGAGAGTCACCTCACCGTCAAGAAAAACCTGGTGCCTAGGTGAGGGGTCAATGATGGTGGAAAGCCAGCTGGAAGGCCCATGGATCACCAAGCGGGTAGCGGCAGTTCGATCCCAGGCCCCTCGTGGGACATATCGAGGATCAGGTACGAGGACAGATCCTGGTGAGGAAAGGAAGTAGGTATCTATACGAGTATAGCTTTGAGTGAACATGTAGTGCGATAGTGCTAACCCATCGGGTGGATGAGAGATACGCCATTCTCCATCCTCTCGTACCAAGGCAAAATCATGATTCCAGGTGGGCTCCTGCGCGCCAGCAAAAGAGCCATCTCGGTGAAGCATGCCAATAACAGGTCCCGACATCGACACTTGATTGCCTGAGATGCGCGGAGTCGTACCGCTGGCATAGATCAAGACATCTGACTGGCTTGGATCCCAGGAAGCTGATGCCTCGTGGGTGAGATACTCTCTTGCAGTGGCATAATCGGAGCCAAAACTTGCCATAGCAGTGAGGAAACCTCTGATGATCATCGTTGGAGAAGCTCCCTGAGGGGGAGATTCTGGAACAATAGTGATTCCGCCCGAACCGATATCTGTACTGCGGCGAGGTTCAAAGTGAACACTGCCCTGCGTGGGAAGGGTGGTACACCCTGCGCACAGAGCCATCACCAGGCATATCATGATCCATGGGTGGGTTTTCATCACAAGTCCTCCCCCACATCACTAGGGACCAAACCGATAGGTGAATGAGTGACCACTATGTCCTGGCGGCGAGGGAGGACAACACGGAATTGTGCCCCCTGCCCTGGCCTCCCCCAGGCATGGATCCACCCCTGGTGGAGCCGTACGTCTTCTTGAGAGATGGACAATCCTAACCCAGTGCCACCACTATGGCGGGTTCTGGCTGGATCTGCTCTCCAGAAACGATCAAAGAGCATCTTGGCTTGGTCAATATCGAAACCAACCCCATGGTCGCGTACTGCCAAGGCAACCACTGATTCGTCTTTGACCAACATAAGGTTGATGACTTCACCTTCACCGTGTTCGATGGCGTTACTGATCAGGTTCCTCACTAACCGCGAAATTCGTCGAGCATCCACCATGGCCGTACACTGCTCATCGCAGGTGAGGATAACCTCGCACCCTGCTGAAGCTGCCAATTCAGACAGTGCCTCTGCTTCTGTAAGGACGAGGGCAGTGAGGTCGTGTTCTTCCACATTGAGTACGGCAACCCCGGCATCAAATCGTGAGATCTCGAGAAGGTCACCCAAGAGATTTTCGAATCTGTTGAGCTCCTTGTTGAGCAATTCGATCGACTTGTTTTGAACCTCCGGCAAAGACTCTCTTTGGTCGTAGATGACATCCACAGCCATTCTGACCGTCGTCAAGGGGGTGCGTAATTCGTGGGAAACATCAGAGACAAATCTTTGTTGAAGCCTCGATAATTGCTCCCACTGACGGATTCGCTGCTGGAGTTGGGTAGCCATGTGATTCATTGACACTGCCAGTTGAGCTAAGTCATCAGTCCCACGTACGGGCATCAACGAAGTGAGTTCGCCACTGGAGAGTTTCTCGGCAGCGCGGCGAGCGATGCGTACTGGTGCAAGAACCTGTCGAGAGATCCCATAGGAGACCGCACCGACACCGATGAGGACCACGAGAGACGTCAATCCCACAGCAGTACGTACCATCGTGAGGGTACGGGCCTCCTGCTCCAACGAGAAGACAAAGAATACTTGGTAGCTATCACGAGGATCCTCGCCACCCGAAGCCACAACCAATCCGGGACCTTGGGTGCCATCTTTGAACAAAACTCGAGTCGGAACCCAATACATGGCAGCTGGATCCTTAGACACAGATTCGCGAATCTCATCAGGGATAGATGCCGTATCAAGGTTGGCAGCAGAAAAAGTGCCGATAGATGTCACAAAATGCACCTGGTACCTGCCCGACGTGTTTCCTCGTTGAATTGCCGAAGTGACTATCGCAGTGAGTGCATCCCAATTAGCCGAGTCAAATCCAGCTGCGCGCATCTGCTGATCAATTTCCACCATTGCTTCATTGGCATCCACCAAGGCTGATTCTTGGGAGCCTTCAATGATTCCCCCAGTGACTCTATTGAGCAAGAAAATCCCAGCGATCATCATGACGATGAAAGAACCCAACATAGCTGAGGAGACAACCCTTGCTACTAGCGACGACTTCCACTTGCGGAGAGGGATCGCTAGAATCCGGCGAATTCTCGACCAGGTCATCTCATCCACTAGCTCGGTATCCTACGCCTCGTACCGTGATGACAATCTCAGGATTATCCGGGTCACGTTCAATTTTGGCTCGAAGCCTTTGAATATGGACATTCACTAATCGCGTATCTGCAGGGTTGCGATATCCCCACACCTGGGTGAGTAATTGTTCACGAGTGAAGACATGCTTAGGTGCTCGAGCCAGCGACAACAATAGATCGAATTCTAAGGGAGTGAGATTGATAACCTCCTCACCCCTGGAGACTTGATGGGTTTCCACCGCAATGCACAGATCGCGTACGGTGATCGTCTCAATCTCATCGTTGAGAGGAATCCTGCGCAGACGAGTATGAATTCGAGCAATAAGTTCTCGCGGTGCGAAAGGTTTAGCCACATAATCGTCTGCCCCAGCTTCGAGACCTTTCACCACATCTGAGGTCTCTGACTTGGCTGTCAACATGATGATCGGAACCCCAGATTCCGCCCGAATATCACGACAGATCTCGACTCCCCCACGCCCCGGAAGCATGAGATCCAGCAGGATCACATCCGGTTTCTCTGCGTGGAAAGCTTCCATCGCTTGATCCCCTCGAGAACACCATGCGGTCTGAAAACCTCCTTGTCGCAAGACAATTTGGAGCATCTCCGCCAAAGAAGCATCGTCATCAACCACGAGTACTTTACCCTCGATGGATTCCATCCTTCCTCCCGTCTCTACGGTTGTTTTCTACCGATGATGTACGATCACAAGTCAACTCAATCGGGACATAATGAGCTCGCGAACTTTCGCTGCATCAGCTTGGCCGGACATTTGTGCCATCACTTGCCCTATCAGTGCACCCACGGCTTGAACCTTACCTTGGCGAATCTTTTCTGCAACATCGCTATTCTTCTCGATCACCTGATCAACCACACTTAGTAAAGCCTCAGTATCAGTGATCACGCACAACCCTTGGGATTCAACAATCTCCGCAGGGGATTGATCACTGCCGAGAACTTCATCGATCACTTGACGAGCAACCTTGTCATTGATCTCACCAGAGTCAATGAGTTGTTGAAGCTCGGCCACCTCGCCGGCAGTGATGGGGAGTTCATCCAGGGAAACAGAATCGAGATTTGCCCTTCTCAAGAGCTCTCCCATCCACCACTTTCTGGCAGCTTGAGGGCTCGTACCTGCATTGACGGTCGCTGCAATCACTGCTAGTGCGTCAGCTGCAACAACATCACGGAACTGCTCATCGGAAAAACCCCAGGTCGTTTTCGCCTGCCCAAGGCGTACTGCTGGAGGATCAGGGATGGTCGCACGAAGCTGTTCCACCCATTGCCGGTCAGGGCATAGGGGGACGAGATCCGGTTCGGGGAAGTACCGATAGTCCTCGGCCATCTCCTTGGACCTCCCTGGAGAAGTGGACTGGGATTCTTCATGGAAGTGCCTGGTTTCTTGTTTAACCTTCCCACCGCTAGCCAAGATTGCACCCTGGCGACATATTTCGTACCTCAATGCCTTCTCAATAGAGCGAAGGGAATTGAGGTTTTTGGTTTCAGTACGTATGCCCAATTCTTCGGATCCACTAGGCATGAGCGACACATTCGCATCACATCGAAGAGAGCCTTGTTCCATGCGCACATCAGAAACACCCAAATCACGGAGAAGATCACGAAGATAACCGACGTAGGCGCGGGCGACCTGAGGTGCACGATCACTGGTGCCCATGATGGGTTTGGTCACAATTTCGATCAGCGGAACCCCTGCTCGGTTGTAATCCATCAAGGAATAGTCTGCCCCGTGAATGCGTCCGGTCGTACCGCGGTGAACCGATTTGCCTGCATCCTCCTCCATGTGAGCTCTCTCAATAGGAATACGGAAACTTAGTCCATCCACATCCACATCAACATACCCATCGAAGCAGATCGGTTCATCATATTGGGAGGTCTGAAAGTTCTTCGTCATATCTGGGTAGAAATAGTTCTTCCGTGCGAAACGACTCGACGAAGCAATCGAACAATTCAGTGCCAACCCCATGCGGATTGCTGACTCGACGGCTTGTGCGTTGACCACAGGGAGAGATCCAGGCAGGCCCAAACACACTGGACAGGTTTGTGTCTGAGGTTCTGCACCGAATTGGGTTGAGCATCCACAAAACATCTTGGACTTAGTGTTTAACTCCACATGAACTTCTAGGCCAATCACAGGTTCATAGTCGTGGAAGACCTGCTCATAGTCCATGAGCTCCTCGTAGGTCATGATGGCTCCTTCGCTATGAGCTGGGCTAATGCAGGACCTCCCCAGCGCTCCTGCAAGAGAGCCTCCAAAGCCCCACCGACCCGGTAAAGCCGGTCATCACACAGAGCAGGTGCCATAATCTGGATTCCTATGGGCATTCCATCTTCTTGACTCAATCCACATGGAAGAGACATCGCTGCGTTACCAGCAAGATTCGATGGGATAGTACACAGGTCAGCCATATACATAGCGATAGGGTCATCAACGCGCTCACCGATGGCGAAAGCCGTGGTGGGTGTCGTGGGAGACATCAGGACATCCACTGATTCAAAGGCCTTGGTGAAGTCCTCCATGACCAGCGTACGTACCTTCTGAGCAGAACCGTAGTAGGCATCATAATAGCCACTGGAGAGGGCATAGGTGCCGAGAATGATTCTTCTTTTCACTTCTCGCCCAAACCCAGCTGCCCTGGAGCTTCTCATGACCTGCTCAGCTGATTGGTTGCCATCATCGCCAACTCTCAACCCATATCTCATGGCATCGAATCGAGCGAGGTTGGAGGACACTTCGCTAGGCATGATGAGGTAGTAAGCACCTAAAGCCGTCGGAAAATGCTTGCATGACACTTCGATGACATCAGCACCTGCGTTACTGAGCACGTCCATGGATTCCTGGAATCTGGCCAGCACCTGTGGGGAATACCCTGCACCTGATAATTCCTTCACCACCCCGATTTTCATTCCGGCAACATCCAGCATCCGTGCGGCCTCCACCAATGACCCGAGCTCGTGGTTGATCGACGTGGAATCCAACGGATCGTACCCAGCAATGACTTCGTGAAGCGCAGCAGTATCTTCGACCGTACGCCCACAGGGCCCAGGTTGGTCCAGGGAGGAAGCCATGGCAACCAGCCCATAGCGGGAACACGTGCCGTATGTGGGTTTCACCCCGACAGTGCCCGTGACAGCTGCAGGTTGGCGAATAGATCCACCAGTGTCCGACCCAAGAGCTAAGGGAGCTTCAAAAGACGCTAAACAGGCTGCAGAACCACCGCCTGAACCGCCGGGAACCTTTGTGGTGTCCCAGGGGTTACATGTGGGACCAAAGGCCGAATTCTCGGTGGAAGATCCCATGGCAAACTCATCCATATTGGTCTTGCCGAGGATCACCATGTCAGCATCAATGAGGCACCTGGTGATGGTCGCATCATAGGGAGGAATCCAATTCTCCAACATCTTCGATCCGCAGGTTGTGGGAGCACCGGTATAGGTGAAGACATCTTTGAGAGCCACTGGTACACCAGCAAGCGGACCAAGTTTCTCCCCACTATCTAAGGCAGCATCGACTCGGCGTGCAGTGTCAAGGCCGCGGGTTGTGTCCACGTGAAGGAATGCGTGAATCTCATGTTCTTTGGCCTCAATGCGATCAAAGTGAGCCTGAGCCACCTCTTCGCTGGTAACTTGGCGAGATGAGATCAGTTGACCAAGTTTCGTGGCTGATTGATAGATCAAAGAATCCATTCCTACTCCCCTAAAATCTTTGGGACACGAAAACGTCCCTCTTGGGAAGCGGGTGCCATCGCCAGAACACTGTCCTGGGGAAGTGATGGTGTCACGACGTCTTCGCGCCATACATTGTTCAATGCCACCACATGTGAACTTGGTTCAATATCTTGTTGTGCGACATGCGAGACACTTGCTACCGCATCCAAAATGACGTCGAGCTGGGTAGCAAAGGTAGTCAATTCTTCTTCGCTGAGGTCTAGCCGCGCAAGATCAGCCAATCGCGCAACGTCCTTGGTGGTTAACGACACATCGCTCCCTTCAGCGAATTCCTTGATGGTCCTATCTTCTCATGAAACTCAATCTATTCTCTGGTGTGCTTCAGCTCTTGGTGTCCAATGTGGTCTAGGGTGGACCTGTGGAATCATCAGCATATATGGCGACTCTTCATGAATTCGTCGAAGGTTTCCCTCTCGAAACTCCAGTCATGGCCGAGGCTCGCCGCACCTCTCTAGAACTCGGGCTAGAACCAGTCACCCCTGCGACGGCTGCCTTGCTGACTGTCGTGGGAGCCACCCTCCAAGCTCGGGCCATTGTTGAAGTAGGTACGGGTGCAGGGGTAGCAACCCTGGGACTCATGGCGGGATTGGCTGACGACGGACAATTGACCTCAGTCGATCATGAATCTGAACACCAACAAGCAGCTCGCCTTGCCCTGTCAGCTGCGGGATACCCACCACAGAGAACTCGACTCATCGCCGGTGACGCGGTGAAAGTCCTACCCAAGCTGAGGGCGGGAGGTTATGACCTGGTGTTCGTGGATGCCGACAACATGCACTATCCAGAGTATCTCGAAGAAGGGTTGAAACTGATTCGACCTGGTGGGATGGTTATTCTCTATCATGTGCTGTTAAACGGCACTGTGAGTGATCCCAGCAACACCTGGGATGCAACCATGGTGATGCGAGATACCTTGGACGCCGTACAGACGATGGAGAACATTCACCACGCTCTGGTGCCTGTCGGTGATGGCTTACTGATGTGTACGAAGCTTAACTGAGATTCTCTGAGCTGATTCGACGCCTAAAACCTGCAGGGACCATGACGAATCCTGCACGCTCCAAGGGAGCATGCCAGGAGCGTACATCAAAACTGGGGGAAGAATTAATCTTGGTCAACGTGATCTGCCCCAGTCTCCCCTGATCAATCCACTGGCCAACTATCGTGAGGGCACGGGTGATCTGATCAAGATCATCTCCAAAACTCACTACGCTTTTGGCTCCTTTCTCCAGATAGATCACGGGGTATCCATCGGTGAGTACGACCATCGCACCGGCTTTGCGCGTTGGTTGGTGCCCAAGCGATGGTGGCCATGACAATCCAGCTCCCCAGGGGTTTGCTGGGTCACAAGCCGCGAGGAGAACCATCGGCGATGTGGTGGTATCCCTCAAACGATCAACAACACCGGGGAGAGCGAATTGGGCTGGCCCAAGAGATGTGATGAAATATCCTCGCCGTACTGCTCCTGCGGTCTCCATAGCTGAGAGGACCGTGTACATGTCGGGGTAACTTGGTGACATCGTTTCTGAGAGAACACTGCCTTTGGTCAATACCCCATATCTGCCTAGTTCGAGTTCTGCTACCTGAATTAGTCGCTGTGATGGTTCCCCCGAGAAGACTGGGCTTATCATCCAGCGCCCATGGTGCCGCGTGGGGTGAGGTCTCAATCGGATCACTGTGCGGGGTTGGGGTGCCACGCGAGTCGTGGGACCTAGACGCGGCGTCACGAGGGTACGTACCAGGTTGAAGTTATCACAGGTCACTAACCCCGCCCAGGTCAGTTCGCTCAGTGCCTCGACCACGCCACTGGAGTCTACGCGCTCACCAAGAGCCTCCACGCTCCATGCTCCCCCACCGCTCAGGTGGTCGAGAATCTTCCCAGCATCGTCAGACAGGTCGTGTGGATGAACCTCTAAGAGGTGGCCCACATCCCCTGGCCATAAAGAAACCCAACCATCATGTGAGCTTGCTCTCCCCTGGCCCATCCATGTCACTTCCCCAGTGGAGAGCACGTGGTCAAGCATGGCTGGGGTATAGTCCACCACTCGGGAAGGAAGAATGACCGACTCCACCATTGAAGCAGGAAGTCGGTATCCTGCCAGGCGTTCGACTGCGCCAAGGAGAGCGTCCACCCCGCATCCGGGGGAATCCACCTCATGCCAGGAGTTGAGGAAACAACCATAGGTCGCTTCGCTCACTGGACGAATACTTGCACGCAGACCAGCTATATGGCGCTGGCGTATGGAGGCAAGAGCCTCCTTCGTCGCATAGTGAATCTCATGGGCTAAAACAAAATGCCCTCGACTAAGTTCACCGGCTTCGACCAGGCTTTCTAGGACTGAACGCACTAGGTCATTGTCAAGGTCGTAGCGTTGGGCAAGGGTGTGCGGATGGGTCACACCGTGAGTACGTACCCAGCGTTTGACGAGTCTTTTCACAGAGAGTTCATCGTCGAGGTTCTCCAGTATTGACCGGTCTTGGTTGACGACAAGAAAACTGTGGGGGCCTCGATTGACCTGGATAATTCGCCTCGTGGCCAGCAGTTCATCAATCCACTGGGGGGACTCATCTCCACTACGATCCGAACACTCTTGGTGAGTCAATGGCCCCAAGATTCTCACCATGTCCCACAGGGCCTCGAGTGAGGTGACACGGTGGCTAAGAAACTGCTGGTTCTCCTCATAGCGTTCCACTGCCTGGGGATCAAGTAATTCCCCACTGGAGTCACCAAGAAGACTGGCGACTAGCGCTGGATCAACGCTGTGGGCAGCAGTCATTCTTTCTGCTATGGGTTGATCGGTGTCGTACATGAAATCACCGATGTAACCAAACAACATCGACGAGGCAAACGGCGAAGGGGTCTGGGTTTCCACTTCTATGAGACGTACGCGCCGGGTAAGGATGCCTGTGAAGAGTGTGGCTAATGTTGGCAGGTCGAACACATCAAAGAGGCATTCGCGTAATGTCTCAACCATGATGGGGAAGTTTTCATATTGCACGGCAACAGAATGGAGATGGTGGGATCGTAATTTCTGCTGCCACAGAGGCATTCGCTTGTGCGGGTCTCGGCGCGGGAGCAGCAAAGCGCGAGCTGCACAGTGACGAAAATGAGCAGCAAACATCGACGAATGCTGAGTCTGGCGTCCTACGATTGTCTCAAGATCGTTCACGTCGCAGGTCAACAAGTGGGCAAAGGAAGGATCTTCAATTTCTCCCAACCTGATCAGGAGTCCATCGTCGGTTGCTAGGACAGGGATTTCCTCACCGCGTGCTATCCCATAAGCTGAACGAAGTCGGTCACGGATCACCATGGCCCACGGTCTTGTCACATCCCTGCCTAAGGGGCAGTGGACACAGATTCGCCAAGCCCCCATCTCATCACGGTGGCGCTCGATAACGATGGTTGTTCCCCCTGGAAGTACGCCCGTCACCTGACGTTGAGAATGGACATAGTCGCGGAGATTATCTTGGGCACGACGATTGAGGGCAGTGAGTTGAGTCTGGGTAGAGTTTTCTTTCGCCCGCTCACCGACGGACCTATCATCAGTTGTTTCCCCTAAGAGTTCGACTAACTGCTGAACTCCTTGACCAAGGCGAGCTGATCGTGACAGTGAATCATCGCCCTTCCAGAAGGGCATCTTTCCTAGCTGTCCTGGAGCGGGAGAGACCAGGACGTGGTGCGCAGTGATGTCAGTGATCCGCCACGAACTGCTTCCGAGGGTAACAACTTCACCTATGCGGGTTTCGTACACCATTTCTTCATCAAGTTCCCCCACTCTGGTGCTGGTTGCCCTGCCAGATGTCTTAGTATCGCCAGTGGTGTCCATGAACACTGGGTAGAGGCCGCGATCAGGAATAGTCCCACCTGAGGTAGTGACCAGTCTGCGAGCACCTGGTCGAGCGCTCAGCATCTTGGTCGTTTCATCCCAGGTTAATCGGGGGCGAAGTTCGACGAAATCGTCACTAGGATAGACACCGGTCAGCATGTTGAGGCAGTCATCCAACACCTGTCGGCTGAGATGGGCAAAACTATCTGTACGGTGAAGGATATCCAGTAATTTCTCTGGTTTCTGTGGCTGATCTAAGCACATGGAGACCAAGTGCTGGGACAAGACATCGAGTGGGTTCGTGATGGGTGTGATTTCTTCAATGTCTCCTGCGGCCATTTGCTCGACCACCACCGCAGTTGTCAACAAATCTGCTTGTGACAAGGGAAAGATCACACCCCGAGAGATAGCGTCAACCTGGTGGCCTCCTCGACCAATTCTTTGAAGACCCGAAGAAACGCTGCTGGGGGAACCTACTTGAATGACAAGATCAACATCCCCCATATCGATGCCCAATTCTAGGGTGCTTGTCGCCACCACGCACGGCAGGCTTCCCGCTTTGAGGGCTTCCTCCACTTCTTCTCGCACCGCCGCCGACAAGGACCCGTGGTGGGTGCGTGCAATGACTGTGTCACTATCATCAGGATTCTTGGTGTTGTAAAGCTGTTGAAGGTTGCGACTCAGGCGCTCAGCGACAGCTCGGGAGTGGCAGAAACATATCGTAGAACGACTGTGAACAATGAGTTCTAGGATCTCTTCTTCAATAAATGGCCAGATAGACCCTGCTCTGTCTGGTTGGGTGTCGTCATGTGAACTGTCCTCTACCCTCCTGGGCAATTGCGTCATATCGTCAACGACCACCCGTACGTCCAATTCGAACTGTTTGGGTGTTCCTGGTTCCACCACCGATACCTCGCGATGTGGGCCGACAAGAAATCTTGCAACATTTTGTGCCGGTCTCACCGTGGCTGAAAGACCAATCCTTTGAAACCCACCGACATCGCTGAGTTCCTCTAAACGTTCAAGGCTGACACCCAGGTGCACTCCACGTTTGGTTCCTGCAAGATAGTGAACCTCATCAACGATCACCGTGTGAAGACCGGTCAGGATTTTTGAGGCTTGGGAGGACAACATGAGGAACAAAGACTCAGGGGTGGTAATCAGTATCTCTGGTGGATGGATCACCATAGCTCGGCGTTGCGCCTGCGGGGTGTCACCACTGCGCACTCCAACACGGACCTGATGGGTCGGTGTGCCCATCTGGGTTGCCAAGTCTTTGATCCCTTGCAAGGGGATATGAAGGTTGCGCTCGACATCAGCACCCAGGGCCTTCAGCGGAGAGATGTAGAGAACTTTCACTCCAGGTGTTGTACTGGGTGTGGTCAACAAGGTGTCGATGGCGTGGAGGAAGGCCGCTAGAGTCTTTCCTGAGCCCGTGGGAGCAATGACGAGGGCGTGCTTGCCTTGTTGGATCTGTTCCCAGGTGTCGGATTGTACCGGTGTCGGATCCCCCAATTCTTGGGTGAACCACGTCCTTGTTGGGGCAGAAAAGCATGCCAACCGGTCAGAGGCCTTCCCTGCGTGCTTCGATTGACCGGGGTTGCCCATGGTCACCCACTGCGGATCGCAGCACTGGATCCGTCTCGTTGGTGGAGTGACTCCCAAGCATCCCCGCCTGGAGTGCGAATCAAGTTTTCTAGGGGAGAATCAGCGAGAAGGTGATGGGGAGCACCATAGGTGATAGTGGTCGTAGCAAGATCACCGGGGCGTGGAATCTCACCTTGGCGAGGCAGTTGCACGTGCACGAGGCGATTATCTCGCGCTCGTCCAGAGATTCGCTGAGTCGATTCGTCCTTGCGACCCTCACCCGTGGCAAAAAGTATCTCCACCTTGTGGCCAACAAGGGTTTTGTTCTCCTGCCAGGCAATCTCATCAAGCAATTCCACCAATTGGGTGTAGCGACCTTGGGCGACCTCAGGGGGAACTTGATTCTCCATGGTGGCGGCAACGGTACCTGGTCGTGGTGAATACAAAAATGTGAAGGCTCCCGAGAAACGTGCTTGGCGTACGATATCGAGGGTCGCTTCAAAGTCTTGTTCTGTTTCACCTGGAAACCCCACGATCACATCGGTCGTCACTGCAGCATCGGGTAGAGCGGCGCGCACTGATGCGATGATGTCCATGAAGCGATCACGGCGATAGGCTCGACGCATCTTCTTTAAAACTTCATCAGAACCTGATTGTAACGGCATATGTAAACTGGGCATCACAGTAGGGGTTTCGGCCATAGCAGCGATGACAGAATCGGTGAAGTACGCCGGGTGTGGGGATGCGAAACGCAGACGCTGCAGCCCTTCCACACTGCCCACAGTCCTCAGTAATCGCGCAAAGGCATCTGGTTGACCACTACCCACCCCATAGGTATTCACATTTTGACCCAGCAAGGTCACCTCTTGGACTCCTTGACCAACGAGCGCTGTTACCTCACCGACAATGTCTTCTTCTTCGCGATCAAGTTCTTTACCTCGCACCGTGGGCACGATGCAGAAGGTGCAGGTGTTGTTACACCCCACTGAAATGGTCACCCAAGCGCTATAGGCAGATTGCCTACGCGTGGGAAGGTTGGATGGAAAGGTCACCAGTGAATCGAGTATCTCAACCTGGGGAGACTTTTCGCTGCGAGCTTGATCTAAGAGGGCTGGGAGGTGAGCAATGTTGTGGGTGCCGAACACCACGTCAACCCATGGCGCTTTGGAGATCACCAGATCCTTGTCCTTTTGGGCCATACATCCGCCCACAGCAATCTGCATAGCAGGGTTGGCTGCCTTGAGCGGTGCTAGGTGTCCCAGGTTTCCATAGAGGCGATTGTCAGCATTCTCTCTGACTGAACAGGTGTTAAAGACAATGATATCTGCATCTTTGCCCTCGTCCACTGGCTGGTACCCGGCTTCATCAAGGAGACCCGCAATCCTCTCGGAATCGTGAGCATTCATCTGGCAGCCATAGGTAATGACTTGGTAGGTGTGTGGTTTATTCATCGGTGTCGAGAATACCAATCTCCGGCTCATCAAGAACAGCCTCGAGAGCTTGTCGAATCACGGAGTAGGAGAATCCACGCCTTTCTAACTGCCCTGACAATCGTCGAGTTTTAGTCTCTTGGTCATAACGGTGCAGGGAACTGACTCTGCGCCTTGCAAAATCGAGGGCAAGGACGATGTCATCTTCGCCACCGGCTATCGCCTCAGTGATGATGTCCTCAGACACCTGTTTTGCTGACAGTTCCCTGCGTAGATTCTTCGCTGACATAGACCTAGTTCTCTGGCGAGAACTCACCCATGATTCTGCGAATTTCTTGTCATCGAGCAGCCCTGCCCTCAGACATCGTTCAACAATTTGGTCAGCAAGGCTTTCCTCAACATGGCGGTCAATTAAATCCTGGCGAAGCTCTCCACAAGACCGTGCGCGAACACTCAGACGTCGAAGTGCAATCTGATGTGCCTGATCACCGTCGGTGAGCTTCGACACTAGAAACTCACTTCTCCAGTTGCTGGATCAACTCCCTGGGGAACCGCCTGTCGAACACCGAAAGACGAGAGAATCTTTTCTTCGATCTCCAATGCAATCTCTGGATGCGATTTTAAGTAACCTCGCACATTCTCTTTACCCTGGCCTAGCTGTTCACCATCGTAGGTGAACCAGCTACCAGCCTTTCTGATGATCTCTGCCTCAACACCTAAGTCAATCAAGCCACCTTCGCGAGATATTCCTTCCCCATACAGGATGTCGAACTCGGCTTGTTTGAAGGGAGGAGCCACCTTGTTCTTCACCACCTTCACCCGAGTTCTATTACCGACGGCATCAGTGCCATCCTTCAAGGCTTCAATGCGACGAACATCCAGACGCACGGAGGAATAGAATTTCAAGGCCCGTCCACCAGTGGTGGTCTCCGGTGATCCGAACATGACACCGATCTTCTCGCGCAATTGATTGATAAAGATAGCTGTTGTCTTGGCATTCGCCAAACCTCCAGCCATCTTGCGCAAGGCTTGGCTCATGAGCCTGGCTTGCAAACCAACATGGGAATCACCCATTTCGCCTTCGATTTCCGCTCGTGGAGTCAAAGCAGCCACAGAATCAATGACTAACAAAGCTAAAGCTCCAGATCGAACCAAGGTATCAGCGATTTCCAGAGCCTGTTCCCCATTGTCAGGTTGGGAGATGAGGAGCTCTTCAGTCTTGACTCCCAGTCGTGCAGCATAGTCAGGGTCGAGGGCATGCTCGGCGTCAATGAAGGCACAGATCCCGCCCAGCTGTTGAGCATGGGCAATCATGTGCAGAGCTAATGTTGTCTTTCCTGAAGACTCGGGACCGTAGATTTCTACGATGCGCCCGCGAGGTATTCCACCGATCCCTAGAGCAATATCCAAAGCAATGGACCCAGTGGGAATAACTTCAATGGCCTGCTGGGTTCTCTCCCCCAGCTTCATCACGGACCCTTTACCGTGTTGTTTCTCAATTTGAGCGAGCGCTGCTTCCAGGGCCTTCTCACGATCAGTGGCTGCCATCTCGTACCTTTCTTTTGGTCGTCTAGGTAAACCATAGGACCCACCTCTGACATTTTGCTCTGGGAGATCCTATCTGTGGATAACTCTTTGCCCATACTAGCGAACACCTGTTCGAATACGCGGCGGTGTTCCGGCGTGTCGAGGTATCAGCGCAGGTTCTCCGGCAATTCAAGTTGAGAACACACAGCCAACCAGATCGATTTATAGGGAATCCCGGCTTGGATCGCTTCGTTGACTACCCGCCCACCAAGATCGGCCATGACCACTAAATCTGCCCATGCTGGGGCATAATCGCAGCCCAACACATCATTGAGTCGTGTCCAAAGTTCTGCTTCGCGCATCAAGCCGCCAGTCGTGGAAGAAAGATGACAGCCTCAGATTCGTGGGCCAGCGCAGTGGTGGCGACCTGTGAGATGAGCTCTCCGAGAGTGAGTGAAAAGGCCTCAGCAATAGAAGAGAGGACCTCAGAGGAGGCTTCCTTCTGGCCGCGCTCAATCTCAGAAAGATACCCTAAAGAGACTTGAGCTTCTTGGGAGACCTCTCGCAGAGTTCGCCCCTGGTGAATTCGAAGATCTCGAATGGTTTCGCCCATGGCTTCTCGAAGAAGATAGGTACGCGGATGGGCCATGACACTATTCTACCGTGGAGATACATCACCCCTAGGGGAAGTCCATGTCACTGATCGTCAGAGTTTTTCTTGACTCCACTATCGGGGGGTGAGGAATCCTGGGGATGTGTAGCCAGGTAGTTTTGACGCAGTCTCCAAGCGCCTAAAACATAGTTCACCCCCGAGACAATGGTCAGTGTCAGTGCAATAGCCATAGCAATGATCGCGAGCCAATGCAGGAAAAAGCAAACCATATACCATGGGCCAGAAACAAGCTCTTCCATATGGAAGATAAACGGAGCAAGCAGACCGACCAAGGCGATGGTCTGGAAGAAGGTCTTCATCTTGCCCAGTCGGTCAGCAGCTTGTACACCGTATTTGACGATGAGGAAGCGCATGATGGTGATGCCCCATTCACGAATGAGGATCACAATGGTCACCCACCACCATAGTTCTCCAATGATCGACAACCCGATCATGGCCATGCCTGTTATTGCTTTGTCGGCGATAGGATCCCAGAGCTTGCCAAAGTTCGTGATGAGATTCTTTCGTCGAGCGATAGCTCCATCTGCCAGATCTGTGAGCAGGGCCACGATAAAGACTGCTGTAGTCATCCACCGCCATGTGATGTTATCCGGATGGGAGAGAAGCATCCAAGCAAACAGTGGAACCATGGCCAAACGAAGGACGGTCAAAGCGTTAGGAATGTTAACCACGGGGACAACAGTGTTGGACTCGTTCATGGATACCCAATCTCATCGTGGGGTGATGACGTATCGATCATCTGGGGCAATCCTACACGCGGATCAGCCAGTCCACCCCTTGCGTATCATCAATGACACCCTCGACGATGTCACCTGGCCGATATCGAGCGGAAAGCAAGCTCTGCCCATCTTCGGGGCCCTGTTGCTCGCTGCGCCCTGTCGCTGATCCATGGTCAGCGTCGAGAACCAGAACACTGACCTTCTCCCCGACGCGCTCGAGTGCTCGCGATGCCATCACCGCTGCGGAGAAATCTAACACTGAAGCAGTACGAGCTCGTATCTCATCATCATCAAGGTGGCCATGAAGGGACGCGCCATGGGTGCCCTCCTCATCGGAGTAGGGGAAGACTCCCAGGGCATCAAAGTGGGCACTACCCAGAAATTGAGTAAGAATCTCCAGATCTTCTTCGGTTTCACCTGGAAAACCAACAATGACGTTAGTGCGTATGCCCACGTGCGGTATGAGACGACGGATATCGGACAACAGTGACAGGTATGTCTCTTGGTCTCCTCGTCGTCGCATTCTTTCCAACACACTCTTGGATGCGTGCTGGAAAGGAAGATCGAAGTACGGGACAACCTTGCTGGTGGAGGCTATGGTTTCCACCAGCAAGAGGTTGACCTCATCTGGTTGAAGGTAACTGAGGCGAATCCACTCAAGACCATCCACGTGAGCCAGTTCACCCAACAGCTTGGGCAGGGTCACACCACCGATGTCTTTTCCATAGGAGGTCGTGTTTTCGGAGACGAGAAACAGTTCCTTGACCCCCTGGGAAACTAACCACCGCGCTTCATCGACAATGTCTGACACTGGCCGAGAAGTGAAAGGCCCACGAATACTGGGGATCGCACAGAAGGAACAGCGGCGATCGCATCCGGTCGCTATTTTTAACGGTGCCATGGGTGAATTCTCAACCCTGAGTCGACGAGACGGTGTCCACCGAGGCTGTGAGGGTTCCTCCTGCAGTTGCCTCGACACGAGAGGCAGACGGCGTCGGGCATCAATGTGCCCGGGAGCACCAGTTTTTCTTTCCAGGATTTCTCGTACGCGGGAAGAAATCTGCTCATAGTGGTCGAAACCAAAAACTCCATCAACCTCCCCCAGGGTCTCTGCGAGCTCAAGGCCGTACCTCTGTGCCAAACAACCGGTGGCAATCACGGTTTTCTTGGCCTTTGTCTTGAGCTCACTAGCGCTCAAGAGTTCGTCGATAGACTCCGTTTTGGCCGCCTCAATGAAACCACAAGTGTTGACAACAATCACCTCAGCTTCATCATCGGTGTCCACCAAAGTGAACCCACCAGCGACAAAACGTGCTGCAAGTTCTTCAGAATCCACATCATTGCGGGCACAACCCAAGGAACGGATGCTCAGTGGTATGGGAGCCATTAACCCTCCAACCAGGAGAGCACCTCGTCGATTTGATCAGGAGCCACCAGAACCTCTCTCGGTTTGGACCCTTCCGATGGTCCGACAACCCCGCGAGATTCCAAAATGTCCATGAGCCGCCCTGCTTTGGCGAATCCCACACGAAGTTTGCGTTGAAGCATCGAAGTAGATCCGAGTTGGAGGTTGACCACTAGCCGTGCCGCCTCAAGGGCAAGGTCAAGATCATCACCAATATCTTCGGCAACAGTCTTTGTCTCGGAAACAACATCGACAATATCCTCACGATATTGGGCTGGGATTTGAGCACTGACATGGGCCACAATTGATTTAATCTCATCATCCGACACCCACGCACCTTGGATTCTCACAGGTTTGGAGGCATCTTGGGGAAGATAGAGCCCATCACCTCTCCCCACAAGTTTCTCTGCACCGCTTTGGTCCAGAATTACTCGTGAATCGATCATGGAGCTCGCAGCAAAAGCCAATCGTGCTGGAGTATTGGTTTTAATGAGTCCGGTAACAACATCGGTTGACGGACGCTGGGTAGCCAAGACCAAATGAATTCCGGCCGCCCGTGCCAGCTGCAAGATGCGCACCACCGATTCTTCCACCTCACGCGGAGCGACCATCATGAGATCAGCTAATTCATCGATGATGACCAACAAATAGGGATAAGGAGTGAGTTCCCTTTCCGAGCCAGGAAGAGGGGTGAGTTTCTTTGAACGTACGTCTTTGTTGAAGTCGTCAATGTGTCGGTATCCGAAGGCATGCAAGTCGTCATAACGCAGTTGCATTTCGTGAACAACCCACTGCAAAGCATCAGCAGCCTTCTTGGAATTGGTGATGATAGGTGTCACCAAGTGAGGGATGCCACTGTAGTGACTCAATTCAACCCTCTTCGGGTCAACAAGCAGCATGCGTACCTCATCGGGGGTGGCCCTCATCATGATGGAGACAATGACTGAATTGATGAAACTCGATTTGCCTGAACCAGTCGTCCCCCCCACGAGAAGGTGGGGCATGGTTGCCAGGTTCGCGACAACAAATCCACCTTCAACATCCTTGCCGAGGGCAACAGTGAGAGGATGGGTTTGTTTGCGGGCTTGACCAGAGCGCAAAACATCACCCAAGGAGACGATCTCCTTGTCAGAATTGGGGATCTCAATACCAATCGCTGACTTGCCTGGGATCGGGGAACGGATCAGTACATCTGTGGATGCCACCGCATAGGCAATATTTCGCGAGAGCGCGGTCACCTTCTCCACTTTCACTGCAGGCCCGAGCTCTACTTCATACCTGGTGACTGTGGGGCCTCGGGAATATCCAGTGACCTCAGCATCGATGTCGAATTCGCGGAACACCTCTTGGAGCGCAGCCACTGTGTGATCACTGGCTTGAGTCTTGGTCTGGGCAACCGTACCAACTCCCAATAGTGACGGGCTAGGAAGGTGGTATTCCATTCCCTGGGTGACGACCGGTGTTTGGCGCAAGGGGGTCGTATTGTCTGGTGCTGGTGCCTTCTTTGCTTGGCTGGGGGCAGAGGGCGTACGGCTACGACGGCGCGGCGGGGAATCCTCAGGTTGAAACCCCTGTGTTGATTCTGAGGCTTCTTCTGTGTCTTTCGGTTGATCCCCAGTGATCAAGGTCTGTGGGAAGAGCAGTTTTTGGATCCATGTAGTCAGAGAGGAAAGAATCTCAGCCAGGGGGCGACCAACCAAGATAAGAACACCATATAAGCCCACGATGAGCAGCACAGGTGTCGCCACCCACACACTCAGTGGTTGGGCAATGATCGAGGAAGCAATATAACCAACGAGCCCTCCGGCTCCTCGCACAGCCGACATATCCGCAGGTTTGGGAAGCCCGCGTGCTATGTGAAGCAAACCCAGAAAGCTGAGACTCACCGCAATCCAGCCGAGAACCAAATGCCTTGAGCCACCACCTTGACGATGACGCAAGATGAGGACTGCCGACACGAAGGCGATCAGTGGAAGCCCATAAGCTCCCACACCAAACACTGTTGTGATGGCTACGCGAAGTCCTGTTCCGACAGACCCGGGAAGATGGAACCAGAAAGCCGCCGACAAGATGATTCCCAAAATGATAAAGAGCAGCCCCACACCATCACGTCGTACATCGGGGTGGATATCTGACGCACTGCGCCCGATACTGCGAACCAATCGCCCCAATCCACCAGCGACCCAGTTCCATGTAGCACTGATCCCACGACCTATCGTGGGAAGTAAGCCCGTGGGCTGGCGCGGAGAGCGTTTTTTGGGCGCTGATTTCCGGGCGCGGGTCTTGGGTGGTGTACGACTCGCCATGCGCGTGAGACTACGCTATTGGCACCCCTATCCCCTGACTCCCACGCCGTGGAGCGTTCAGAAATGGCTCCACCCCGAGGCTCCGAGCCATGGTTGAGAGTCGAGGAGGACCCCAGGATCAAGGTCTGCACAGTCCTTGACCTCACCAATAGGTTTCCAGGAGACAGGAACACCCCCTGGGGGAAAACATCCAACCAAGGCGTGGTCCTCTCCCCCACCCATCATGAAGTCCATGGGGTTCTGCCCTGTGGCATGGGCGACAGCCTTGAGTGTTTCGTCAATGATCAGCATCTGCGAATCAAGTGACGCGATAACACCAGATTTTTTTGCTATATGCCCCAGGTCTTGAGCAAGACCGTCGGAAACATCAATGAGGGCATGGACACCGTGGCGTACTGCCTCTGCTCCTGCGCCGTAAGGAATCTGTGGGCGGCGATAGGCATTGACCACAACTCGTGGGGAGCGAAATCCTCGAGAAAGCACCGCCAACCCTGCAGCAGCGAAACCCAACCGCCCAGTGACGGCGATCACATCGCCCACGCGAGCACCGGCGCGGGTGATGATGGGATTCCCCCTAGTGTCACCGACGGCGGTGACAGCAATAGAAATCTGAGCTGCGCTTGACAGATCTCCACCAAGCAAAGAAACATGGATGGGTTCGATTTCTTCCCTCACCCCTTCGATGAATCCATCGAGCCAAGACACAGCAGTCGTTGCTGGTGCAGATAAAGCAATGAGAACCCCACTCGGTACTGCTCCCATTGCTTCAATGTCAGCTAATGCGCCACCAACACAGCGATGACCAATATCCGATGCGCTCGACCAATCAGTACGAAAATGGACGTTCTCATTCATCACATCAGTGGACAAGACAACTGATCCATCGACGCTGATGACCGCTGCATCATCACCAGGGCCGACCACCTGATGTGATCCTGCGACCAGGTCCGCTGTGATGTGGTCAATCAATCCAGATTCACCAACCTCTGACAGGGTTTGACTCATGTTTCTAGCCTAATGGCCATCATTGCAGACTGACTCACGAAACCCCGAGTCATACCCATCTGGGAGTTACTCCTTGGTGAGTATAGGTAGAGTCGTAGGAAGAAAACTTGCACGGTTCGCCTCGTACTGGGAAATGAGGTTCTCGTCTTTGAGGGTCACAGAAATATCATCGAGTCCATTGATGAGACGGTGTTTGGTGTAGTCATCAATGTCGAACGAATATGTTGCTTCCCCGGCAGTGATCTTTTGGTGAAGAAGGTCAACACTGACATTCAAGCCCGGGCTTTGTTCTAGCTGGGTCATCAGCTGTTCAACATCCGATTCGCTCAATAGGGCTGTGAGTAGGCCAGCCTTGCCGCAGTTTCCTTTGAAAATGTCAGCAAAACGCGACGCGATCACTACCTTGAATCCATAGTCCATCAGTGCCCAAACTGCGTGTTCTCTGGAGCTCCCTGTGCCAAAATCGGGACCAGCCACCAGAACCGAACCGTGGGCATATGGTTCACTATTCAAAACAAAACACGGATCCTGTCTCCAGGCGTGGAACAAGGCGTCGGCAAATCCAGTGCGGGTGACACGCTTGAGGTAAACAGCTGGAATGATCTGATCTGTGTCAACATTCGAGCGCCTCAGTGGCACTCCAATACCAGTATGTGTGGTGAATTCTTGCATCTTTCTCCTCCTCACAGATCACTGAGATCGGCTAGATGCCCACGTACGGCAGTAGCAGCCGCAACTGTGGGTGAAACTAAGTGTGTACGCCCTCCTGGGCCTTGGCGACCTTCAAAGTTACGATTCGATGTGGAAGCTGAGCGTTCCCCTGGGGACAGAGTGTCAGGATTCATACCCAGACACATCGAACACCCGGCTTCTCGCCACTGTGCCCCAGCATCGATGAAGATGTGATCGAGACCCTCTTTCATGGCCTGCTCCCGTACTCGTGCAGATCCTGGGACAACGAGCATGCGGAGGTCCTGGGCAATTTTCTTCCCCTTGAGAATCGCTGCGGCCTCACGTAAATCTTCAATACGGCCATTGGTGCATGATCCTAAGAAGACCGTGTCGATGCCGATTTCACGCATGGGGGTTCCTGGGGTCAGCCCCATATATTCCAAGGCCCGCTCGGCAGCTATACGCCCGGTTTCGTCCTCAAAGTCAGTAGGTGCGGGAACACGCTCTCCAATTCCGACCCCTTGGGCAGGGTTGGTCCCCCAGGTGACGAAGGGTGTTAACGTTGAAGCATCAATAGTGACCTCGCGATCAAATTCTGCCGCCTCGTCACTCACCAAGGTACGCCAATAGTCCACTGCTTCATCCCACTGCGATCCTCTCGGGGCGTGCGGTCGCCCCAACAAGTATTCAAAGGTGGTCTCGTCAGGGGCAATCATTCCTGCCCGAGCACCCCACTCAATACTCATGTTGCAGATGGTCATTCGAGCTTCCATGCTCATCGCTTCGATGGTGTCCCCACGATACTCGGCAACGTAACCTGCTCCACCACCGGTTCCCACGTGAGCAATATGGGCAAGAATCAAGTCTTTAGCGCTGACACCTGCGGGGAGGACCCCATGGACGTTGACTGCCATGGTTTTTGGTTTGGCTAGCCGAAGAGTCTGAGTGGCGAGCACATGTTCCACTTCTGAGGTGCCTATACCGAAAGCGAGTGCACCAAAGGCACCATGGGTGGAGGTGTGAGAGTCTCCACACACGATAGTCATTCCTGGCTGAGTGATCCCGAGCCCAGGCCCGATGATATGGACCACGCCTTGATCACGATCACCGAGACTGTGGATTCGCACCCCAAACTCGGCTGCATTATGGCGCAGAGTATCAACCTGGAGTCGTGATACAGGGTCTGCGATGGGTTCGAGAATGTTTTCTGTCGGAGTGTTGTGGTCTTCGGTGGCTAAGGTGAGGTCTGTACGTCGTACCTGGCGACCAGCGAGGCGCAATCCATCGAATGCTTGTGGACTGGTCACTTCGTGACACAGGTGTAGATCGATGTACAGCAGGTCGGGTTCTCCTGGGGATCCGGGGGCGACCACATGGTCATCCCAGAGTTTCTGGCTCAACGTGCGTGACATATCTCTCCCTTCAGTGATCGTTTGATCATCTCACTAGACTTCTCATATGGCAAGACGCTAGTATCAACATATGGACATTACTTCCGGTGTTGGCGTTCTTGATAAGGCGACGTCCGTCCTGGCGGCTCTGGAATCTGGGCCCATGACACTTGCCGGTTTGGTGACGGTCACAGGACTAGCTCGCCCAACGGCACATCGCCTCGCAGTAGCCCTGGAATACCATCGGCTCGTCGGGCGCGACCTCAATGGTCGATTCGTCCTCGGTCCTCGACTAGGGGAACTAGCTCAATCCGCAGGCGAAGATAAACTACTATCCACTGCCGGGCCCATTCTGGTTCGGTTGCGGGACATCACTGGGGAGTCCTCCCAGCTCTTTCGCCGCCAAGGAGAGATCCGTGTCTGTGTTGCTGGATCTGAGCGTCCTTCCGGCTTGCGAGACACTGTTCCCATCGGTGCCCAACTGTCCATGAAAGCCGGCTCTGCTGCCCATATTCTTCTTGCCTGGGAGGAACCGGACAAAATTCATCGTGGGCTCATGCATGCTCAATTCACTTCAGAAACCTTATCGACAGTACGCCATCGTGGTTGGGCCCAGTCGGTAGCAGAACGCGAAGCAGGGGTGGCTTCTGTCTCAGCCCCAGTACGAGCCCCTGGGGGGAAGATTATCGCAGCTGTTTCAGTTTCAGGACCCATCGAACGCCTCACTCGCTCCCCTGGGCGTCTCCATGCTCCAGCGGTTGTCGCTGCTGCGGAGAAACTCTCCACAGTCCTGCGGCGCACTGAGGACACATGAACACCTCAAAATCATGCTAGTTTGTCCCTATGAGTCTTGAGAAAGTTTTTTTCGGGTTCTTTGTCCTTCTCGCTGCAACATTGAACTTTGGGTTCTTTTTGGGAGAGATGTCCGACCCCTTGCATCATTCACCTATAGAACTCTATGCGGCTATTGTGGTCGGCTTAGTGGCAACAGTGTTGAAGCTGGGTGATCGTACCCAAATCGGTGCGGTCCACCTCGCAACCTCCCTGGTGGCTGAGATCCAACTGATTGCTGCTGCGGTGGTGTACACCATTGGCGTGACAGCGTCCCAAGGTCTCTCCCCGCAGATGGTTTCCACGACCGTGTCGCTGTCCGGTGGGGCCCTCCTGGCCAATATCGTGTCGGTGATCCTGCTGGTCATCGAAACCTCCTCCTTCCGTCGCCGCTGATGCCCACACGTCGCCGTCGGCGAATGAAATCGCCACTTCGACCGCGTAGCTTGCACGTGGCCGAAGTGGAGATCCCAACAGAGATCCCCAACACCACGGCGATCTTCATTGCCCTTCGCCGCCTTCGTACCCCTCTTCTTGCGATCATTACCATCATGACTGTCGGAATCATCGGACTGTCTTTGCTGCCTGGGATTGTTCAAGAGGATGGATCCTCAGGTCGATTGAGCGCCTTCGAAGCCTTCTATGTCTTCTCAACAACAGCGACCACCATCGGTTTCGGAGAGATACCTCACGAATTCTCGATCTACCAGCGCTGGTGGGTAGTCTTTTTCGTTTATGTCTCTGTGATGGGATGGGCTTATATGCTTGCGCGAGTCATGTCACTCATGCAAGATTCTGCTTTTCAATCAGCACGTGCGGCCCAGTCAGTTCGACGAACAATCAACCACATGCGTGAACCTTTCGTGATCATTGCAGGGTACGGCTACACCGGGCGAAGTGTGGCCAAAGCCTTAGACCGCTTAGGGAGGAGAATCGTGGTGCTTGATGAGCAGGAGCTACCTATCGAGCGCCTCGCCACTGACATGCTGAGCCAAGAAGTGCCCGGCATCACTGGGGATGCGTGCAATCCGGCAACCTTAGGATTGGCAGGACTCGGCCACCATAACTGTGAAGCAGTTCTTGCCCTGACCGGAGATGAGGAAATCAATCTTCAGATTGTCATGAACTGCTCCTTGCTGCGACCAGACATACCGGTCATTGCTCGGGCAGCAACTCCTCGAATTGTTGAAGCAATGGAGGATTTCCATCCCCAGACCATCATCAACCCCTTTGATGATTTCGGCAATGTTTTCGTCTTGGCTCTCAAACACCCCTATGTCTACCGGTTGATCACGTGGCTCATTGCCCAGGAGGGAACAGCCCTTCCCCCGATTCCTCGCCGAGCACAGGTGGACCGATGGTTGGTCATCAGTGATGACCCTTTCGGGGAACAAATCGCTAACGACCTTCGCCGAGAGAAATATGATGTAGCCATCATGGATCCACGCGATGACCATGATTTCACTGACTTCCAGGCTGTGATTGCTGGTGCCGCCTCGGATACAGCCAATCTTGCTTTGGCTGCACACGTACGCCATTCGCATCCCGAGATCTTTTTGGTTGTACGCCAGCGTGCACACTCACGACTCCCGCTTCTCGATGCTTTCCTTCCGGACTTTACTTTTTTCCCTCCCCAGGTGATTTCAGAGCGTACAATGGCCAATCTTGTCAGTCCTCGGATGTGGGAATTTGTGAAATCCATCATGGAGCTCACCGATAGTTCTGCTCAGAAATTGACCAATAGGATCGTGGACCGTGTCGGTCCATCTACCCCTCGCGCTGTCAAGATGACGATTGGGGAGAAACAGACTCCAGCTATTGAACGATGGCTTCAACGTGGTTCTCTGCGCGTTGGTGATCTCTTTCACTCTGCCCAGGATTCTTCTCAACACATTTCAGCAATGCCGATCATGATTGTGCGCGACCAGGAGGTCATCACCCTCCCTGAGGATGATGAAAAGATTTTTGTTGGTGATGAGGTGCTCATGATCGGCACCCATGAAGCTTTTGATGACCAAAGCGAATCCCTTCACGATGACTCAACGTTGTACTACACGGTGACTGGTGTCGATATTCCTACCTCACGAGCCTGGAGGTTCCTCACTGGTCGGCATATGATCCACCCAATTCACGAGGAGACTTCTTCACCAGCCACGGAAGATACATCACCAGCCACACAACCGTGAGTAAGACTGCGAGAACAGGAATATAGTAACTGCCTGCCATCTGTTGTAGTGGAGCCAAGGGTGATCCTTGCGACCCTGAAGCTAAGAACCAGAAATTCGTACCCCAGGTATTGTTTGCTATCACTGATGGGATCACAAAGATGGCCATGATCACCACGACTTTCCACAGGTTGTGAATTGAAGGTCTGAACTCTCCAGCGACCAGAATCATCAGGATATAGGCGACCAAGAAACCATGGGCAAGGAAGGATTGCCAGGTGAAGAGGTTCATCAAAGGTTGGTCGGCCCAATCGGGGAAGATGAGCGCGCACAGAGCGCCCCAGGATCCGATCGCATAGAGATACTCCCGACACCAGGAATTGGGTTTGATTGAATCAATGAAAACACAGAAGGTCGCAGCAGCACATGCGTGAAGGGGAAGAATCCCTGCTGAATATATTCCCGTGACTACGAACCCTACTTGTCGAATAATCAGCTCCATGGACAGCACGCAGATTCCCACCACCAAGCGGATGAGTTTTCGTCTGTGAATCGAGGATCGGCGATAGATCCACACTACCGCGGCTATGAGAACCACCATGGCCACGAGAGCAGCCAAATGCTGAAGCGTGAATTGCCCGAACCACAGCTCTTCTGGGGTGCCATAGGGTGAGGACCAGAAATATTCAAACAGATGTTTCACGGTTACACCCTAGCTGGTCGTGTGCTGCCCCGGTGAGAGGATCCCACCGACTCGCCGGGAATCAACAATAGTCGTGTTCTATCTATTGCCCTGTCTGCTCGCTAGAGTGATGGTCATGAAGATCCAACCAATCACCTTGCGTCATATCGTCATGGGTCAAGACCTCAATCACCATGGAACACTCTATGCCGGTCGTTGTGTGGAGTGGATGGTGGAGGCTGGGCTCATCGCGGCCTGCGATGCTACCAGGAGAAATCACATCGTCTGCGTTCACATTAATGATCTATCTTTCCGCACCCCAGTACACAAAGGTGATCAAGTCGAATACACCTCAACCTTGTGTTATGCGGGGCGTTCCTCTTTGGTGGTGTACGTACGAGTTGAGTCAGTGATGACTGGAGGTTTTGTAGTGGATGGGTTCTTCACCTACGTGAATGTCACTGATGATGGCGCGCCACTCACTCATGGAATCGTTGTCGAAGCCACGACTGATGAGGAAACAAAACTCATGGAATTGGGGTCCAGGTTCGCCACGAAGCAGCGCCCTTGACAAGGCGGGGTCTGCCCGAGCAGCCACTGTGATAGTTTCATAGTCTCAAGGTTGAAACTAGAACAAAGGACTTTCGATGAAGACAACCAGTACGCGATTGTTCACCCTTGGCGCTGTAGTGCTCGCAGCATTATCGTTGACTGCCTGCTCAGTGAGTGTCGATGGGGCTCTGCGTGAGGCAGCAAACGAACTCAACCAGCGTGCTCCCTACATGGTCGATGACGGCCTACAGTTCGATAGCGCTGAGGCCCCTGGTGACAGGTTGATCCGCCTCAATTACACGCTCACTGAGATTGCTAGTGGTGACCTTACCCCTGAACAGATTGCAGAATTTCAAGGTGAACTTCAAGCAGAAGCTACGAGAAGAATTCGAATAGAGCCAGACATGCAAACCTTGCGAGATTTCGATGTCGTCTTCGAATTTCATAACAAGACCAATGATGGGGAAGAAATCTTGTTCGCGAGAGTAACCCCTGAGGATTACAAGTAGAACTCGTCTACCGTCGACAACTAAAGAAGGCTGCCTGGTTTCCCAGGCAGCCTTCCGGTGTTTGTCACGTAGTGACTAGAGTCCTTTAAGGATGGTGGATGCTGTCAGCAGGAGCGCCCCAGCAAGAGTAATCAGGTAGGCCACCCATGTCCAACCACCGTGCTTTGAGGCGGTTGCAATGAAAATGATGAGCCCGACAAGCATGATAGCAATGCTGATGAGGAAGACAATCTTCGTTGGTGCATTCAATCTCATAATCTCTCCTAACAGTCATGTCTTATGAAATCACCTCCACCCTATCGACGGACACAGTCAACTCAAGAGAACTGTCCCGCTGGAATGGACTGAAGTGAGATGGTTGAGCACTCACAGCCCTCATCGCTGGAGAGATCCATCACCGATCACTGGCACCGCACACCCTAGGGCTGCGACAATCGACCAAAGCTATAGTAGGCAGCGCATGCCCCCTCAGGGGACACCATACAGGTGCCAATAGGAGTCTCTGGGGTGCAACCTCGAGCGAAAACCTTGCACTGATTGGGTTTGATTTGACCAGTCAACACCAGCCCACATTGGCAGGCTGGATGGTCAGGAACCTTGACACCAGGGAGATCAAACTGCTTTTCAGCATCATGGTGTTCATACTCTTCCGCCAGCTCATACCCCGAGTGTGGGATCGTACCCAAACCGCGCCATTCAAAAGATTCTCTCATGGAGAAAACCTCGTCCAGAACCCTGATCGCTTCATGGTTTCCTTGCCGTAGAACCACGCGTGAATACTGATTCTCCACCTCACAGCGTCCCTCGTCGAATTGGGTGAGCAGCATCGCTACGGACTGCAGAATGTCGAGTGGTTCAAACCCGGTGACCACGATCGGTGTGGAGAACTCTTCTGTGACGAACTGAAAATGATCAGCCCCCACCACCGAAGCCACATGGCCAGGTCCGATGAGCCCATCGAGTTGAACATTGCGGGTTTCTAAGATGGCACGAACTGGTGGATTAATCAGAACATGGTTACAAAAGACGAAGAAGTTTTTCACTCCTCGCGCTTTCGCAACCATGAGGGCCATCGCTGTGGAGGGAGCGGTCGTCTCGAACCCGACAGCGAAGAACACGACCTTTTGGTCCCGATGAGCTTGGGCAATGTTGACCGCGTCCAAGGGGGAATAAACGAATCGTACGTCCGCCCCTTGCGCTTGGGCTTGGAGCAGATTGCCGTTTTTCCCTGGTACGCGCATCATGTCACCAAAGGTGGTGAGAATCACCCCTTCTTGGCCCGCCAACCACACTGCGTCATCAACACGCCCCGAAGGGATCACGCACACCGGGCACCCTGGGCCATGAATGAACTCAACAGCTGGAGGTAACAGGTGTTCAAGGCCATGGCGGTAGATCGTGTGTGTGTGGCCTCCACAGACTTCCATGAATTTCCATGATCGCCCCAAGCGCTCCGCCAAAGTAGTAATTGATGCAATCAGCCCTCGGGCAGCTGTGGGGTCACGGAACTCGTCGACGTACTTCATCTGATCTCCGTTGACGAGAAGGCATCCAATTCGTCATCCCAGAGGGTCCCTAGTTTCTTGATCTGTTCCAAGGTTTCGCTTGCCTCATGGGCGTCAATCTTGGACAGGGCGAAACCCACGTGAACCAAGACCCAGTCCCCGACTTTGATACCCTCGTCTTTCAGCAGGCCTATCGAAATCTCTCGCTCTACCCCACTGACTGACACGACAGCTAGATCATCGTCTAATACGGTAGCCACTTCACACGGTAAACCCAGACACATGTTCTCTCCTTAACAAATCCTCGGCAACGGATCAGTGACCAGCATGTCCACTAAACGGGTTCCACCAAAACTATTGCGCACCCCCACGAGCCCGGGAGGATCCTCGACCACCTGGCCGATGATCGAGGCTCTCATTGCCCCTGCGCCCCGCAGTGCTTCGAGAGCCTGGTCACCGGAGTCCTCACTGACCACAGCAATGAAACACCCCTCATTAGCGACATAGAGAGGATCGATCCCCAACATATCGCAGGCAGCGCGTACTGCTGGTTCAACGGTGAACCCTTCCTCAGCAAGTAAAACGCCACAACCAGACCCATGGGCTAGTTCATTGACTACGGTGGCTACTCCCCCACGAGTCGCATCACGCATCCAGCGAACATCGTCAACATTGACACTGCCATAGAGCGCTTCGACTTGATGATTGAGTGGTGCACAATCTGATTCAATCGGTGCCGTGATGGCAAGGTTGCCTCGCGCAATCATGACCGCCATTCCATGAGCGGCAATAGGCCCAGAGATGATGAGTTTATCCCCCACGCGTACGTGATCCTCTCCCAGTGTTCGCCCTGGCGGGATCACCCCAATTCCAGAGGTGTTAATGAAGATTTGATCCGCTGCCCCATGCGGAACAACCTTCGTGTCGCCAGCAACAATCTCCACACCAGCACTCGAGGCTGCTCGGGCCATATCCTGGGTGACCCTGCGCAGCTCCTCGATAGGGAACCCTTCCTCGAGAATGAAACCAGCAGTCAACCAGCGCGGTTGGGCTCCACTGACTGCGAGGTCGTTCACGGTACCGTTGATCGCTAACTCACCGATGCTCGCACCAGGGAATCGTATTGGTTGAACCACAAAGGAATCCGTGGTGTAGGCGATACGCCCTGCCTCCACTGCCAGGGTGGCAGCATCAGGAAGACTGAGAGAGGCTGGATTTCCGAAAGCTGGAAGGAAGACCTCCTCCAGCAGAGCTGCTGCGGCTTTGCCCCCCGAGCCATGGGCCATGGTAATCGACACATCACGAAGCGGAGTTCTGCGAGTACGCTGAGCCGGACGCGAGGTATCGTTCATGTCCATCCTCTTCTTGGCAGGCGAGCCTCATCATCCTATCAGTTGACCAGGTGAAGATAACCTGCGTACGCCTGCCCGAGAGAGAGACCACCATCACCGGCAGGTACGACCCGGTGAGTGAGCGCCACGAGACCGTGTTGAGCTAGTCGGGTCGTGATAACCCTGGTGAGTAAGCGATTAGCAAAGACTCCACCAGTGAGACCAATACTGGTCGTTGGGTGTGACTCCCGCACCATCTCCACCAGCAAGTGAGCTAACCCCACATGAAATTCGTGGGCAAGACACTCAACTTCACGTCTGTTTTTCATTCCGACAATCAGGTGACCAATGAGGTACTCGACACTGGTGGGCGCCAGGTCATGATCATGGTGGCAGGACCGCGCCTCCAGCTCCATGGCGCCTTGAGCTTCGTACGTGATCTGGTGGCACACACCCAAGATCGAAGCAGCAGCATCAAACAACCGACCAGCAGAGGTAGTTTGGGCACAGTTGAGATGGGCATCCAATTGAGAAGACACCGCCAAAACCTCATCGCGACTGGGGGATCCTCCCCCATGGTTGACGTCTTGCCAAGCACGTACGTCCGCTGCATCGATGCCGTACTTTTTCAGGACACCGAGAGCAGATTTCCACGGATGTCTCACAGCAGAATCGCCGCCGGGCAAGTCGAAACTCGGTAGGTGGTTGATGCGCTCATAGTCAAGAGGGTGGGTCCCCAGGCGAAGAACCTCACCACCCCAGATGGTCTGGTCATCCCCATAACCTGTTCCATCCAAGACGAGAAAGGTCGACGGTTGTTCTTCCCTCGATTCCCCCAGGAGGGAGAGGGCATGGCCATGGTGATGTTGTATCTCCAGCACGGGGACACCGAGTTCTTCTGCCGTGGCTATCCCCCACCCACGGGTGGCATAACCGGGGTGTTTATCGACCACGATCAGTTCTGGGGTACGACGATGAGCACCCAGCATCTGGGAGACGGACTTTTCAAAGGCAGACCTTGTTTCCAGCGAGCCCATGTCCCCGATATGGGCACTGACAAAAGCCATCCCATCACGAGTCAGAGCGAAAGTGTTTTTCAACTCAGCACCCACCGCCAAGACGCAGTGATCCTTCTGGCCTATCACGACAGGAAGGGGGGCATAACCTCGGCTTCGCCGAATTGGAGAAACCTGATCACCGTGAGCCAGAACCACTGAGTCTTCCACTGGGACATGAATCTCGCGATTGTGCATGAGGAAACCATCGGCAATGTCTGCTAGATCCTTTCTGGCGTCGTCATTGCAATAGGTCAGTGGCAGGGTTGACCAGTTGGCACTCGTGGCGACAAGGATGTCATTGTCATCATCGAACAGGAGCCGGTGAAGTGGTGTATACGCCTTCATCACTCCGACGTCATTCACCCCAGGAGCGACGCCTTCTGCCACATCATAGGTGGCTGATTTGGGAACAATCACGATAGGGGCTTCGCGGGATGAAAAAGTGGCCAACTGGGTTTCACTGAAATCGGCAATAGACGAAGCAGACGTGCGAGTCATCGCCATGACTGCCAGAGGTTTTCCGAGGCGATTTTTTCTCCTGCGCAGAGTGTCCACTGCTTCCTCATTGCGAGCATCACACATCAGAGTGAATCCACCGATACCTTTCACCGCGAGGATCTTTCCCCCCGCGAGCATCTCCCGAGCCTGGGCAAGAGTGTGTGCCATGGACTCGCGCGAGCGAGTGTCGTCAGGCACATCGCTGTCACGGGGATGATCCTTGGTCTCCAACCACACGGTGGGCCCACAATCGAAACAGGAAATCGGCTGGGCATGATAGCGGCGATCGCTTGGATTGACGTATTCCTTGTTGCACGCCTCACACAGGGGAAACCCAGCCATGGTCGTGAATGGTCGGTCATAGGGCACATCGCGAATGATCGTCAACCGGGGCCCGCAGTTGGTACACGTGGTGAACGGATACTGGTAGCGCCTGTTGCCCGGGTCATCCATATCGGCGCAACAATCGGCACAGATCGCAGCGTCGGCAGGTATCAGTGTTAAAGCACCTGCTGCCCGGCGTGAAGGGACGATGTGGAATCCTGACGCATCGACGAGGGGGACGTCGTGGCTTGTCATATGGACAATGCTCGCCATGGGAGGACTGGTGTCGACAACCTCGGCACTAAATGCGTCCACATCCCCCGGTGCTCCTTGGACTTCAATAAACACCGAGTTGTCGTCATTGCCGCAGAACCCTGATAGGGAATACTGGGTTGCCACCCGAGCAACATGGGGACGAAACCCTACGCCTTGAACGACCCCAGTCACCACGAGTTGGCGCCGAATCACGGATACCATGATGACCTGCCTTGACGTAGGATGAATATCCACGAGCGTAGCAAAGCTTGAGACCCTGGTCTATTGGAGGATCCATGCACGAGTTGTCTTTGTGCCACTCCATTGTGGCTATCGCTGAGGTGGCTGCACGAGGACGCCGAGTACGAGTCGTGGAACTCGATGTGGGTAACCTGCGACAAGTGGTTCCTGCAACACTGGCTTACTGTTGGGATTTTGTCACACCATCGACCACATTAGAGGGTTCCACCTTGAAGATTCACTCCATCGAGGGAACACTGAAATGCCAGGATTGTCTCAAGGAAACCACCCTGCGGGATACACCTATACTGGTGTGTGACTTTTGCGAGAGTACGAAAGTGGACATCCTCACTGGTGAAGAGTTCATGGTGACCTCGCTCGTACTGGAGGATTGATATGGGACGATTCCATCGCCACGATGATGGTACGGCACACAGCCACGGTGAACACGATCTTCACCATAGTCACGAACATAGCCATGACCATGGCCCCGCCCACACTCATGAACACAGTCATGGTGATGGGGATCACACCCATGAACACAACCACGATACCCACCTGGAACATCTCGGCGACCATAGTCACTATGACACTGCTGGTGAGCGGGTGAGCGTCCTTGAAGCGATCTTCGAAGAAAATGACCGCGCAGCCGCACGGAACCGTGAATTATTAGACGCCGCCCATGTGCGCGCTATCAACCTGATGAGTTCTCCTGGGGCAGGAAAAACCACCCTCCTGGCTGAAACACTGAAGGTTCTCAAATCTCAATTACGTTGTGGAGTCATTGAGGGCGATATTGAAACCTCACTTGATGCTGATCGCCTCACCGGTTTCGGTGCGCAAATCTCTTTGCTGAACACAGGTCACGGTTTTGGGGGTGAATGCCACCTCGATGCCCCCATGGTTGCCCAAGGGCTCACCGGTCTCAACGTGGATGAACTCGACCTGGTTTTCATTGAGAATGTGGGAAACCTGGTGTGCCCGGCAGAATTCGATGTGGGAGCCCACCGACGAGCCATGATCATCAGTGTCACTGAGGGGGAAGATAAACCTCTCAAATACCCAGTTATGTTCCGCAATGTTGAAGCGATAGTCATCAACAAAATCGATCTACTTGAGTACCTCTATTTCGATATCGATCTCTTGGTGGCTAACATCCACAAGATCAATCCCCAGGCAATAGTGATCAGAACCAGTGCTACGACTGGTGAGGGTGTTAGTGAGTGGATCGACTGGGTGTTGGCGAGCTAGTGGGATTCTAGCTCCACGTGGCCTGGTGGTTGTCGCTTCGAGAACCTCGATGGTGTTTGTTCTCTTTCATCCCCACGATTCCTCCGTCTGCGATCACCGATGCGACACAGCACTTCGGCGATCTCGTACATGATCATCATGGGCACCATCAAAACCATCATGGTGAACGCATCGGTGGTCGGGGTTGCGATGGCCGAGAAGAGGGCACACAAGACAATGGCTGGGCCTCGGAATTTCCCCAAAGCTTTCCCCGTGATCAACCCCACTTTGTTTAAACTCACTAAGAGCACCGGCAATTGGAAGGCCAGACCAAAGACGAGCAGCAAGCGTAATTCAAAGGTGAGGAAGGTTCCCACGTCATTGAGGTTGGTCACTGTGGGTGGATTGAATTCGAGTAGGACTGCAAAACCTCGAGGACAAAACGAGTAACCCACCCCAACACCAAGCAGGAAGAGTGGGACTGCGGCGGCAAGGAACCCTCGGGCAACACGGCGCTGAGCTTTCCCCACAGCAGGGATGATGAATCGCCACAGGTGAAACAACCACACTGGGCATGCGGCGATGAATCCTGCCACTAGACCTACACGGAAAAATAGGGCGAAACCAGCGGTGACTCCTTGGGTGACCATTTCGACATGATCATCGGGACGTGAGGTGTTGAAGATTTCGACAGCTCGATCAATGGGCCACAAGACGACGCGAAGAAGCTGGGATTGGAAAAAAAGGCTCACGATTGTCAAGACCACGATAGCAATCATCGACATGAGGAACCGGTAGCGCAATTCACGCAAATGGTCGATCAGGGGCATCGACCCTTGGGTGTCAGAGGACTTGGGTGCCCGCAGCCACGCTAGGCGCGAACCCTTCTTGGGCACGATTGACCCCTGCCTTATGAGTCAGCCTGCTCAGTGGCTTTGGCCTCCAGCTTTGCTGTGCTTGCCTCCCCAGCAGTCTCTCCCTGGGAAGACGGTGATTCTGGGCCCTTGAGTTCTTCTTTGAACTCTCGAATGGCTCGACCAGATTCTTTCCCAATTCCAGCAATCCTCGTTCCACCAAAGACGAGCAACACGATAACTAGGACGATAACCATCTGCCAGATGCCAGGCATCCACAGTGCCAAACCGGTCATGAAGGACCTCCTCTTAACAGAGCCAGTGTGTCTCACGATCCTATCAGCAATAATCGCCTCCTGTAAGCGACGCGGCTAAACTGTGGTTATGACACTGATGTTCCTCGATATCGGCATGGCCGAGCTTCTTGTCATCTGTGTCTTGGTTGCTGTGGTTTTTGGCCCTGACAAGATCCCTCCCATGGTGAAAAAAGTGTCAACTGTCATCAATTTTCTGCGCGGAATTGCTAACGACGCCACCGATCAACTCAAGGCAGAGCTCGGTGAAGAGTTTTCTGATCTCCCCCTCGATGGCCTCAATGTGTCGGATCTTAACCCCAAGTCATTAGTTAATTCTGTTCTTGGTGAGGAGATCTCTTCACTGGAACACGATGTGGGTGGCGAACTGATTGCCCTGCGCGATGAGATGAACGCCATGCGCACTGAAGTCACTAAGTTGCGCCTCCAAGCCGGAGCTCACCTGATTCCCCCGCGCCCACGCCCGCCGGTCCTGCCGCCACCTGCAGCACCGGAAGAGGAATCGGGACAAAACTAAGGCAATTGCACCGCTGATGGTAGCTTGGCTAACTCCTCAAAGGCAGCCATACTGAGTGCAGCAGATTCCTCATCAAGGAGTTGAGTGGCGAATCCGTTCTGGACTAAGACGTAATCGCCAACGCGCGCTTCAGGTACGTACGCAAAACAGCATGGATGCGGTTCACCGTCACACAGTACGTGCCCCATCGCCATGGGACCTTCACTGATGTCAAGAATGGGTACGGGAGCAGCAATGCACATGGGACCATCCTCTCATACTTGCCCAGTCTCCACGTGGAGCCCCATGGCACCAGCAGGTGCTGACGAGCAGGGCAGGCATGGATCTGCTTCATGAATGGCAGCTTCGAAACCCAAGTCACTCATCGACGCAGCCTCATGGGTGAGCAGGGCTCCCAGCCATGGTTCATTTTGTGCTGTGGGAGTCAAAATTTGTGCATCTGTGACAAGGCCATCATGGTCAGTGACGTAACGATGTACGAGCAGACCACGGGCCCCATCAACCCATCCCACACCGGTATTGCGTGTAAGACGCTCATGGTGACCTGCACCGACCAGCTCACCTTGATGGGACTGGGTATCCAACAGTATGGACTCAATGGCCTCCACACAGTGAAGAATGCTAATCGCTCGGGCTCGAGCAGCCCCCTGGCCTTGTTCATTCCAGAGATGGCGGAATTCGTCAGCGAGTGGGGTGGACAGGGGGGCAACCCGCAGTTGAGCGACCGGACCAACCCGATAGGTCCCTGCACCAGATCCCCATCCACGAAGAAAAGGTTTCGGGGAGGATGACCCTGGTATGGCTTCTGCCACCAGTGTCTCCCATTGGTGATGATCCGCCTGAGAGATCAGTTCTTCGCCGTGGTGGTCAACCACTCGTACATAGGCCCCAAACAGGTCAAGGAGGCCATCGTCGTCCACCAGAGCAAGGTTGGCACCGGTGAAAGGGTCAGCGGGTACTTCAGTGGCCATAGTCTGCATGACGAGAGCGGTTGCTGCATCGAGGGCTTCAGCGGCCATCTCCAGGCACTGCTGGCTCGTACCTGGATCAAGGCTAGTTGCTACTCCCCCAGGAACAGCAGTGGTGGGAAAGTGTCCTGGGGAACCTGCAGCAGCCATGGCGGCTTTGGCGAAACGGCGAAGCAGGAGAGCTTCATGAGGGTGGGTTGCCACCAGTGAGACGACGTGGATCGCCATCACTGATCCGTAGTGCAATAGCCTTCGCAGTTGAGCTGCTGAGTGCGGAATCTGGGTGATGCCTGCCAGATCCTCCAAAGCTCGGATACCAGCAAGATGGTGAGCCGCAGGGCAGATCCCACACAACCGCTCAACGAGTCCAGGAACATCGGCTACCTTCCGGCCAATGAGCATAGAATCCACCCGAGGTAACCCAGACAAATCAAAGGTAGCCTCCACCACCTCACCGTGGGTGTCTCGTTTCACTAGTACGCGAGCGGGAGCAGGATCGATCACTGCACCAATATTGACCTGTTGTATCATGGCAATCGTCCCTGGTGAAAAAGAAGGTATCCATGCATGAACTGGGCTTGTTGGCTGATGTCGTGGCCGCTGTTCGTCATGCTGCCGACACCTATGGTGCGGTTTCGGTGACCAAGGTGGGTTTGCGTGTGGGGGTTCGCAGTGGTGCAGTACGCGAGGCTCTGGAAGGAGCCTGGCCTATCGCTACCCAGGGAACGATCTGCGTTGATGCGACCTTGGAGATTGAAGAAATTCCCGCGCGTGTGTGGTGTGGTACCTGCGACAAGGATCAAGACATTGATCAGTATTTTGCCTTGACATGCCCAGTGTGCGGCTCGCCTGCAGGCAAAATTGTCTCCGGGAATGAATTTGACGTCACCTATGCTGACATGGTCAAGGGATAGTTGCTCCTCGTCGTCAAGGTGCGGATCACTGGGGGCTGTGTTCATGCCAGATTCTCTTCACCAAGCCATGTGCGAAGGATCTCCCCAGCTTTGCTGGTCGCTTGCAAGAGGGCAGCTTCCACCACTCCAGACAGTCCCACACGCAATCCGACATACTGGGGTACGACACCCACCACAGCAATATGTTCAGGTTCGCTACCGAGCATTCTTGCCGTAGTAAAAAGATCCAGCAAACTGATTTGGTGGGGCGAAAGTTTGGCTTGCATCATCCTTGGAATCTGGTCACCATCGAATTGAACAACCTCACCGGGGGTGTCCCCAGCCACGGCATCAACGATGAGTAAACGTCTCGCATCTTGAACGACGGGGATCAGTTCGAGTCCACCTGTCCCACCATCAACAAAGTCAACACGGGGATCACCGTACTCATGGCGCAACCTCTCCAAGAGTGTGATCCCCACACCATCATCGCCCATGATCGGGTTGCCGACACCCAAAACGGTGACGGCAAACCTATCGCGAAGAGACTCGTCGATCTCGAACTCACTCGACCTTCGGGGCATCCACAGGCTCAGAACCACGCCTGACCCAGACACCACCGTTGATCATCGCTGACAACCCACCGTGACGCTCCAGGGATTCACTGCGCAGCACCATATAGATGTGCATGAGCACAAAAGCCCACAACAGGAACATCATCATGGCATGGATCAAGCGAAGAGTGGGAATACCTATCCATGTCGCTGGTGTGGAAATAAAGGCCCAGAAACTGCTGCTTGGGTGGTAGAGACCATAGAGCATGAAACCTGTGAGCAACTGAAAACCACCAGCAACATACAACGAGGTGTACGCCAATTGCTGTAGAGGATTATGAGCTAAATACAGCGGAGCATGCTCTTTTATCAGCGCATAGTGCTGGAGAATCTTGCCAAGATTCTTCACGTCTTCCTTCTTCTTCAGCGGCCACAAAGTAGGCCAACGAAGATAGCGATCACGTGACATGAACGCTGCCCAGATTCGAGCAAGACCGATGATGAGCCAAATGAAAGCAGCAGTGAAGTGGATCATTCGAATCGTCCCCATCAGGTAGCCACTAGCGTCAGATTCAACACTGGTTGTTCCAAAGAAAGGATCCATAATGAAGAAACCCGTACAGCTCAGAACAAAGATCGTCGCCACATTCAACCAGTGCTGGAAACGCAAGGATGCTGACCACACTCGTACTCGGGCAAACACAGCTGGCCCTGAGGATACATCAGCCAATTTGGCATGACTGGCTTCAGGGGCGACCGGGACAAACCCTTCAATACGGAAAGGGCCGACCTCATCCTTAGCATTGACCTTGGCACGAGCGACCGCTAAGGGGCGCCAGCCATTGCGGACAACCGCAGCAGCATTCTTTTTAATGACTCGACGTTCCTCTTTCGAGATTTCGACTTTGTCCAGGACAGCATCCAGATCACCACGCATAATCACACGATCATCTCGACCACCATCTTGACGATGGTAGGCCCGAATGCGAGTAATGCTGTATCGCCTCTTTGGTGTGGCTGGGTCAACATCTGCGGCATCGACCAGCGGAACATCAAGACCAACATAGTTAGCCTTCAGTGCTGCAATCGCTGCCTGATCAACAGGATCATCACTGCCCGGAGGAGCAGCGGCAGCCATTGTCATGATGCGCCCCTCAGAAACCACACCGAGGCTATAGGCCGTCCCTGCTACGAGTAGAGGAACCTCAGCAAGGGTGCCGGGTGATGTGGTTGTCATGATTGGGCCACCTGGAGAATATTGCCATCCACATCCAAAACATGGACTGCACAGGACATACAAGGATCAAAGGAGTGGATCGTCCTCAACACTTCAAGAGGTTGTTTCGGATCAGCCAAGGGGTGATTCTTATCCCCTGCCAACGAATGTTCGAAGGGGCTCATCTGTCCTGACTCATCTCGCCCGCCACCAAGCCACGTGGTGGGAACCACGCACTGATAGCGCTCGATCTTGCGATCCTTGACCGTGACCCAGTGTGAGAGCATTCCACGGGCAACTTCGACCATGCCATATCCTGAGGACTCTTTCGGCCAGGAGCTAGGCTCCCACTTGGAGGCATCGAAGACATCAATGTTTCCCTTTTTGAGGTTCTCCACAAATTTCGGGAAGGTATCTTGGGCGAGGATCTCGGCAGTGAGCAAGCACTCTGCCGCACGAGCGAGGGCACGTCCTGCTGTCGAGTTCATCTGTCCGAGTGTGATTCCGAGTTTCGCCACAGCACCATCAACGATTTCTTTCATGCGAGGATGGCCTTGTGCGTACGCCATGATGACACGGGCAACTGGTCCGACCTGCATACGCTTGCCGTTGTACATGGGCTCCTTGCACCAGGTGTACTTGCCATCCCAATCACTATCCCGACTGACAACCAAAACAGAGTCATCGCTGGCCATTGTCTTGGATTCGTACGGTGGTTGTGGCCCGCTGTAGGCCATCTTGGTTTGACCTTTATCAGGAGTGAGAGCCTTTTCCCCGCCTTCATAACTCAGCCATGTCGAGTTCACTGATTCAGCAATGAGGGTGGGATCGAAGGGGTGAACTTGGGAGAAGTCATCGTCATAGATCACTCCAGGTTTCACAGCCATTTTTGACGTGGGGAACTTGGGCACTTCATTGGGATCACCACTAAATGTTGCCCCAGCAAGACCCACAGCCAAGTAGTTGGGGTTCGCTGCACCAATGTCGAAATAGTCTTTATAAACTCCCACAATCGCCATAGCATCCGGGACATAACAGGTGGCCACAAATTCGTTGATCTCAGCTATCCATGCCTGGAGTTGAGAGACCTGAACCTGGTTGACTGTTTCCGACTTATTCTGGTCGATCGTGCACGCCATTCCACCAACGAGGAAGTGGGGGTGAGGATTCTTTCCACCAAAGGTGGTGACAATACGAATCATGGAACGCTGGAATTCCAAGGCATCCAGGTAGTGGGCCACAGCCATGAGATCAGCTTCTGGCTGGAGCCGATAATCTGAATGTCCCCAGTATCCACCAGTGAACACAGACAACTGCCCTGACTCAACAAGATTCTTCACTGTGTCGCGCACTTCAGTCATGCGGGTGAGATTATTGCCTCTCCAGGTTGAGCCGATGGACTTGGCAAAATCGACGGCCTTTTGTGGGTCAGCACTAGCTGCATTAGCTGCATTGACAAAGTCCAAAGCATGCAGGTGATAGAAGTGAACCACATGGTCATGGATGTCTGTTGCTGAGAGAATCATGTCGCGGATGAGAACAGCCTGCTCAGGAGGTTGTGAACCGATAGCGTTCTCAACTGCGGAGATGGAAGCCAGGGCGTGGGTGCCCGTACACACTCCGCAAATGCGGTTGGTGAATGCCCAAGCATCCCTCGGGTCACGTCCGACAAGGATTTCTTCAAAACCCCTATATTGGGTTGTCGAGCTCCAAGCATCAGTGATCTTTCCTCCACTAGTTTCGAGCTCAATGCGTAGGTGCCCCTCAATGCGAGTGATGGGGTCAATAACGACGCGGTCTGCCATGTTTTATTCCTTTCAGGATGTGCGTGCCGCGTCAGCGGCATTGGCGGAGGTGGATGATTCATCACCGAAGGCAGCCAGAGGCTCCTCCTCGGAGTTTTTCGAGGCGGCCGACTTGCGGATGGCAGTAGCACCAGCATGCAGGCCGATGCCTACAGCTGTTGCGGCAACCAGTCCCAGTCCAACCTTTTCGGCGGTACCTTCCACACCGAAACCTGGAACGCTAGGCAACCGGGAGAAGAAGGGGGTGAACTTGTCGAAGAAGTCTTTCTCTGTGCACCCAATGCACGGGTTTCCAGTCTTCACTGGCCACGACGTATGCATATTCCATTGAATGATGGGGCATGCACTGAACGTACTCGGGCCTTTGCAACCGACGTGATAGAGGCACCAGCCATTACGGGCACCCTCATCATCGAAGGTACGAACGAACTGCCCGGCATCGAAGTGTGGTCTCCGCTGACAGGAGTCGTGAATGCGCTGGTCATAGGCGAACAGTGGGCGCCCTTGGGAATCAGTCTTTGGAGGATCACCGTGGGTGAGGAAGTACGCGATGGTTGCCAAAATCACTTCAGCGATGGGCGGGCAACCAGAGACGTTGATCACCGAGCGATTCCCGAGGACCGTGTCGACCCCGACAGCTCCTGTGGGGTTCGGTGCGGCTGCTTGGACACCACCATAAACAGAGCAGGCGCCAACAGCCAAGATCGCTGCTGCACCTTCTGCTGACTTCTTCAACAGGTTCTCAGATGTTTCTCCACCGATCATGCAGCAGACTCCACCATCCTTGCGGGATACTGCCCCATTGACGACCAGGATGTGGCCGCCCTCTTTGACTGTGTCTTCGAGAGCCTGGTTGGCCGCTTCGCCAGTGGCTGCCATGACGAGTTCGTTGTAGTTGACGCTCAACAAATTGAGCACCACGTCTTCTACCGTTGTCCCGGCCCCGCGCAACACAGACTCCATGCATCCGGTGCATTCCTGGAGTTGCAACCAAATCACATTCGGTTTCTTCACAGAGTCGAAAGCACGTGCGATGTCCTCAGCTGTGACATCCGGTTCGCCGTAGGCTGGACTTGCAGAACCTAGTACGGTCGTACCGGCTGCAAAAATGGCAGCCAGGCTGCCACAATAAGTGAGGAAGTCTCGACGTGTAACGCCAGCCCTCTCTAGGTTTTCGCTAAAAGTTGGCTCTTGCCAACCGTCCATTGAATAAGTCACTCGAACTCCGCTCCTTGGGGACTACTAACCGTGGGGCTCCCCTGTGCACCTGGTGAGATATCAGTTGCATGGGAGACTGACGATTACATGCCACATCATAGCGTTTTGGGTAATTGGGATGCGAGAAATCTCAAAAGTTTCAAAAGAATCTGCCAATACTTGACTTTGACGGCTCAGTTTCCGCTCACAGTGGGGCATTTCATTCTTGGTGTGTCTCAGTATTCGGATTGCGGTAGAGGTCAGGTTCGAGATACATCAAGGTCACCATGGAATTGGTTGACCTCACCCGGTCCTCAGCCAGGTCCAAGATGGCTGCCACTTCAGCGGTTTCTTTGTTTCTTTCCACATCAATCTTCGCGGCAACCATGATCTCTTCTGGTCCGAGATGAATCGTCCTCATATGGATAAGCCGCAAGACTCCTGGTGTCGTGGTCAGTGCCTCGGCAATGGCTGTGATGTCCTTTGGCGATGCTGATTCCCCGATGAGGAGCGACCGGGTTTCTGCCGCGAGAATGAAAGCCACAACGATCAGGAGCACACCAATGAGCCCAGTGCCGATAGCATCCCACCCGGACCATCCGGTCACGAGGGTCATTCCCACACCAATCAAAGCAAAAATAAGCCCTAACAAGGCCGCCACATCCTCGAGAAGGATCACAGGCAGTTCAGGAGATTTCGCTTGATGGATAAACCGAAACCACGAGGAGGATCCTTTTGCCGGTAGTGATTCTTTCACCGCCGTACGCAAGCTCAAAGACTCGGCCACCATGGCACCGACGAGGACCGCCAGAGGGACCCACCACCACGACGATTCAAGGAGCTGGGATGGGTGGCCTTCACGTATCTCAGCGACTTTCCTATAGGCCTCATAGAGTGCGAATATCCCACCCATGGTGAACAAAATGATGGAGACCAGGAATGCACTGAGATATCGTTCACGGCCATATCCAAACGGATGGAGATCATCGGGTTTCTTCTGGGCAGATTTGGCTCCCATGAGTAGCAGGAGTTGATTGGAGCAATCCGCGAAGGAGTGAATGGCTTCCGCAAGCATCGACGAGGCTCGTGTCAACGCAAAGGCAACAAGTTTCATCGTGGCAATCGCCAGGTTCGCACCTAAGGCAGCCAACACTGCTTTTTTGCCACTGCTATGACTCATGAACTACCTCTCAGGGCTGTCTGCGCTCCCGGTGTGAATAGGTTACTAGCCTTTCACTGATCCAGCCATGAGACCCCCAATGAAATAGCGTCCCAACAAGATGTAGACCAGCATGGTCGGAGCAGAAGCAAGAAGTGCTGCTGCCATGGTGGCACCATGGTCAGCGTACATCGAACCGGTCGCGATAAATTGCAGGGAGACAGTCACCGGTGCTTGGGTTTGTGGAACCCCACCGAAGAAAATCGCAAAGAGAAAATCATTCCACGCAGACGTAAACTGCCAAATGAGCACAACGACAAAACTGGGGATAGAGATGGGGAGAATAATTCGCCAATAAGTTGCGAGCATTCCTGCCCCATCTACTCGAGCTGCTTCAATCAGCTCTTGGGGAACATTGTGGTAGTAGTTTCTGAAGATGAGGGTGGTGATCGGAATTCCGTAAATCACATGCAACATGATGAGGGACGGAATACCCGGGCTAATAAAGGTTGTGGCTTGGATGTTTGCCACCATTTGGTAGAGCGGAATAATCACAGCCTGATAGGGAATGAACATTCCAAAAAGGAGTAGGACAAACACTATGTTTGCCTTGGGGAAGCGCCACTTGGAGAGGACGAATCCATTCAAGGATCCCAGGAAACTTGAAATGAGGGCAGCAGGAATAACCATCAGAAGCGTACGCCCGAGGGCCTGCCCTATCGCTGGCATGGCGTCAAAACCTCCCCAGGCTCTTTGCCACCCACCCACTGACCATTTTTCCGGCAGGGCCCAGGCTCTCGATGGTCCAGCATCGCTCACCTCTTTGAATGACGTGATGACCAGCACGTAAACCGGAATAAGAACGAAGACGAGACCAATGAAAAGGAGGAAATACCGCACAAGTCTTCCCCAGTCGAATCCTCGCCTCACATGGCGAGCCTCAACAGCCTTGTCGTTCAACGGGGCCACAGTCGTGCTCATTTGTCCTCCCTCGCAATGTGAATCAGGTAAGGGATGATGACGATAGCAATGATGACTAACAAGATAATGCCAACAGCTGAAGCCGACCCGTACTGAGACTTCTTGAAGAAGTTATATAATGTTATAGCTGGCACCTGTGTGGCGTAGACCGCATGACCTGTCAAAGCCATGACAAGATCAAACACCTTCAAGGACATATGGCCCAAGATGATCAGTGCAGAGAGGGCTACTGGTGATAATTGGGGAAAGAGCACGTGGCGATAAAGTTGCCATTCTGTGGCGCCATCAACTCTGGCTGCCTCTCTCATTTCGTTAGAGATCCCTCGAAACCCAGCGAGGAAGAGCGCCATGACATACCCTGCCATTTGCCAGATCGCTGGTATAGCAACCGCGATGATTCCTATCCCAGGTGACCCAGCATTGTCGGGGGAATTTGTCCAACCATTTTGGAGCCCACCTAATCCAATGGTCTGAAAGAGTCTGTTGACACCTGTCGCATCGGCTCCTTGAATAGGGTTGAGTAGCCACTTCCAGACCACACCTGCAGCAATAGACGACACAGCGAAGGGGAACAAGAAGAGGGAACGAAAGATTCCTTCAGCTTTGGATCGGCGATCCAGCAACCAGGCCCAGAAGAATCCGAGAACCATTGTCCCGCCGATAAACACTACTGTGTAGAGGAGCAGATTCAACAATGAATGCTGGAAATCCTGGTCGCGGAGCAAAGTGACATAGTTATCCAAACCGACAAACTCAACCGGGGCATTTCCGGCAGCTTGCTCAGCTGTCTCCATGTTCGTCATCGACATGTGAGCAGCGCGGAAAATAAGATAGTAAACAAATATTCCAATGAGAATGATGGAAGGAGCCAAGAGTGCCAGTGGCGGAGCATACCTTTTGAACCGAGGGACAAACTTGGTCGGTTTGCGATGATACACCGGGGTCGGAGTGCTCATGGTCTTAGTATGCATGAAACCCGCGAAGCAACCAAGAGGTTGCTTCGCGGGTTGTGATAAACATGATGAATAGGGGAGATTACGAAGAATATGCCTTCACTAGATCAGCTTGAAGGGCTGCCATAGCAGCGTCATCCATTGCTCCTCCAGTGAATTTTGACACAGCAAGACCGGTATCGTCACCCTGCTGAATAGTGGCCATGGCGCCATGCTGAATCGAGCCGACAATCTTGTCATTCGAGAAAGATTGTGCAGCGGCTTGCTGATAGGCCGGGAATTCAGTGAGATCAATGTCAGTACGAGCAGGGATGGAACCCTTGACCTTGTTGAAAGCAATCTGGCCTTCACGCGATGAAATAACATCAAGCCACGCTTTTCCGCCATCAGGATTTGGCCCGCCAACAGTCAAACCGAAGGAATCAGCCAAGAAACCATAGGTGCCTTGTGTGCCTGGAGAGGGTGCCCACAGATAGTCGGTCCCTTCCACTTTTTCACCCAGAGCACCAGGAACCCAGTCACCCATGATGGTGAAGACAGCAGTGCCTTCAAAGATCTTGTCCATTGCTGGTTCCCAGTCCATGGCGTCGCGATCAACATTGGTGTAGGTCATCAGTTTGGCAAAGTGATCCAGGGCGACCTTGACTTCAGGCCCAGCCCAATCGGTGGTGCCATCAAAGAGGCCATTGTAGGTTGCTTGGTCAAGATCAGCCATGAGCACGGTCTCCAGCAAATGGACCTGACACCAGGTTGTGCCGACCGCAAGTGGCTTCTCGATGCCTGCAGCAACTGCTTTGTCGAGGGCTTGAATGAAAGCATCAATAGATTCGTAGTAAGCGCTTTCAGTGTTGAGGCCAGCAGCTTCCAGGGAAGCAACAGAAGCCCAGATCACATTGGAACGGTGGACGTTGGAAGGAATCGTGTAGATCTTCCCGTCTTGGGTGAGCATGTCCACCAAATCCTTAGGGAAGACATCGTTGAGGCCAAATTCTTCATAGAGATAAGAGACGTCTTCAAGCTGGCCAGCAGTGATGTAATCCTGTGCCTCAGCACCAGCGTGAACCTGGAATGAATCCGGAGGATTTCCACCGGCCATACGGGTCTGGAGAACATCCTTACAAGAACCGCCACCACAGGAGGCGCCATTATTGACGAAGGTGATGTCTGGGTATTTCTCAGCTAGGACATCTTGGAGAGCGGCGAGTCCATTGGCTTCAGAGCCTGCTACCCACCATGAAAAGATTTCTAAGTCTGGTTCTTTACTGCCACACCCAGTTAAGCTGGTGAGGGCGAGTGCCGCTGCAGACAGCGCGGCGATGATCTTGCCATGACGCATAAGTCACATTCCTTTGTTCGAAGGGATAAAGTGCCTCAAGTCGACCTTGCATGACAACAGTGGTGTCAGTGGCTTTTGAGCCTTGTGCGGACAACTGGCAGGCATAGAACAAGGCTAGAACCCCGCAGTGCACTGAGCAATCATTATCACCCAATCGTGACCTATCTGTAACCTTCGCTTATCGTCCGCCATAGTACAGAGCGCACCCAGCAAGAGCTAGGTGCGCCCTGTCAGTGGCTGTGAAGGCACTGCTATGGGGAAGACGCATTGCCTCAACACAAACCACTACTCAGAGAAGAATATCTCACATACCGGGGTATTGGCCAGGCATCCCTGGCTGTACCATTCCAGGTTGTGGCACTCCAATGCGGGGGCCAAAGAAGTTTTTGTGCATGATGGCAGCGACGACGTACAAAATGGGCAATATCAGACCTACGATCGCGAGACCGACATTTTGCCCGCCAACAATCTTCAGGATAAAAGTCACCAACGCGATGCTGGCATAGATAATGCCAATGATCATCAGGAATTTCGCCTTGTTCGGATTAGCCGAGTCTTTGATACCCACAATAGAAGCAAAAATGACGAAGCCTACTATGAGCAAATCCAAGAAGACTAATATCCAAGCGAGAGGGCCGATCCAGTCCGCTAGTTCTGCTACTACGATGAATTCAAAAATCACACCAATAACAGATATGGCTGCAAAAACGCAGAGAACAATAGAGACAACGAAGAGGAATGTGTTTCTGGGTCGACTCATTGGCATGGCTCCGTAACCGGGGGCATAACCAGGAGCAACACCTGGTTGCGGGTAGCCACCTGGTTGCGGGTAGGCACCCTGTGGGGGGTAGCCACCTGGTTGCGGGCTAACGGGGGGGGGACTGTAATTCGTCATGGATACTCCTTTAATGAATGGCCGTGATGGTGATGGACCAAAATCTTCCCAAAATCTATCACACTGGCCCACCAAACATGCTGCCATCTCATAGTGTGACTAGGTAGTTGTTTCCTTCATGGGCCGCAACTGTCTTGCAGTGACCATGCACAGACGTTGCGTTGCGACACCCTTTTCCCGGTCATTCCGCGGAGGGCACCAGCCCGACTTGGCAGGAATCCAGGCCAGTGAGTTCTCCGATGTGGAGTCTGGTGGTGGTGAGTGAATTCGGCAGACTCCCACTGGTGGCCAGTGTGGATTCTGGATACCTTGTGGTCTAGTGGTGGTTGCAACACTTTGTCGCATGGAGGTGTTGGTGTTATGTCTTATCAGCGGGTTGTGTTGTCTAAACATTATGTTGGTTTTGATCGGTTTG